>Ga0137394_10000015_pt1 | contig 142877 bp, 124 predicted proteins | sample czobulk116metaG_FD_108278 | JGI IMG/M metagenome (GOLD analysis project Ga0137394, IMG submission 108278) | Vadose zone soil microbial communities from Angelo Coast Range Reserve, California, USA - czobulk1.16 metaG | ecosystem: Environmental > Terrestrial > Soil > Vadose zone | place: USA...
AATTGACGCGCCACCTCTAGATCACACTTCTCATTCGAGTGAGGCATATTTGGTCTGTACTGCCACTGCCCGGACCACTCCACCGGCTTGGCCAGATACACCGGATCTTCGATCACGCCGGAATAAATCAGGTTCTTATGATCCGGACTCAGGGCGAAGCGTTCAGTCAGCCGCTTTTGCGCGCTGCTGGGCAATGATCCGGAAAGACCGTTGGCATGTTCCTTGAAGTTGGTCGTCTCCACGACCAGGGTCTCTCCCTCCCATCGTCCCACTGAATGGCCCTGCAGGGATGTTTCGCCGGCCGGTGGATGCTTGCGACCGTCGAGATAAACGATGCGTTCGGAATCCATCCAATCCACCTTCATCACCACGCGGTCACGTTGCACGATAATCGTATCGGCCACGGGATAGAACATCAGTGCCGGCGCTCCGATAGGAATGCAGTCCTTCTGAGTCGTGGCCTTGGGATCCACAATGGCCATGGCGGCCTTGCCCTTTTCGGTGACGGACCAGTTCCTCGCGCCGCCGAGGAATGTATTGAACTCCGTGCGCGGCGGAAACCAGGTGCCTGCAATACTGGTGGCGGTTTCATTCCCGGGCGCATAGATACTGCGCGAGGCGATATTCAACGGATAATAGCTGCCGTCGCTCTTGAAGAGATCCTTTCCCAACATCGACTGATCGGCATTGCTCCGGGCGGGATTACCGACAATGGTCACCACGTCGCCGACCTTGACCGAGTCCCTGTTAAAACCGAGAGGATTCAACACAGATGCGGCGCCCGCTTCGACTTCCATTGGAGCCGTCGATCCATCGGCCTTTTTCACCTGAACCGTCATGTAAACGTGCGGGTTTTTGAACCTGTATTCCGTAACTGTGCCGGTCACTTTGAGTTCCTGCTGGGTGTTGTACGCGGCAGCACTGTGGTGCGCCATAACTGGAGCGGCAAGCGCCGCCGCTATTGAGCCGGCCAGAACGAATTGGGCGATCCTATTCATAGTCTCTCCTGAATGTTTGCCTGTGGCGAATTCTCCCACCGTGTTCGGCGGAGTGCAAGCAGGCTCTTTCCGAGCCAGAGAGACACAGGAATTAGCCGCCAATGACGCGAATTACGCGAATGGGCGCATAAAGAATCGTTGATGCGCCCATTCGCGTAATTCGCGTCATTGGCGGCTAATTCCCATCGTTTAATCCACCGCCGATTCTTTTGTGTCTTTGTGATTTCAGAATTCCTTGCCGCCCCGGCGGGCGTGCGCTAGGATTTCCACAACAACCCCGGGCAGGAGTCAGAACGAAACCCCTGTGAATTCCGCGGCATTGCTGCTGTGCGGCTTTCTCATTTTCGTTGGCTGCAGCGAGCAGTTGGAAATTTGCAGGAGGGTTTTCGTCGGGCAGGGCCGGGATCCACGCTGCGACCGGGATCCCGGGAAAAATCAGTCGCAAATTAAAAGAAAGGCGGAGTTATGGTCAATAGGAGCGGGAGAGGAAAAGGTCTCACCAGGATGGCACTAGCGCCAGGCGGGATTCTGGTAATGATCGCATTGGCGAGTGGCTTGATATTTGGACAAGGTTTCTCGGCGGCCATCTCAGGGGTCGTGCGCGACCCCACCGGAGCGGTGCTGCCGGGAGTAAGCATCATGGCCAGGCATACCGAGAGCGGGTTGACGCGCACGGTTCTGACGAGCGAGACCGGCGACTATAGAATGCCGTCCCTGCCGGTAGGCGCGTATGAAGTGACTGCAGAACTGGCGGGCTTCAAGCAGCAGATCCGGCGCGGCATCAATCTGGTTGTGGCGCAGGAAGCAGTGGTGAATCTGACGATGGATGTAGGCGACATCAAAGATCAGGTAACGGTGACGGAGGAGGCCCCGCTCGTGAACACGACGCTGAGTTCGACCTCCGGGTTGATCAACCAAACGCAGATCAAGGACCTGCCGCTGAACGGACGCAGCTTCGAACAGCTTCTGACGCTCAACACGGGCACGGTCAATAATAATGTCCATTCCGGCGGTTCCTCGTTCTCAGTGGGGGGCAAGCGGACGGAAACCAACCGGTTCACGATGAATGGCGTGGACTACGTGGGGGACAACGCGACCGGCCAATACATCGCACCCCAGGGAGCCAGCCAGCAGTTGCTCGGCGTGGACGCGGTGCGGGAATACAACGTACTCGGGTATACCTACGGCGCCGAGTATGGCAAACGGGCCGGCGGCCAGATCACTGTTGTGACCACATCGGGCACGAACCAATGGCATGGAGCCACCTTCGAGTACCTGCGCAACAGCGCATTGGACGCCCGGAATTTCTTCGACACTATAGACCGAAATGGGGACGGAAAAATCGATGCGGCGGCGTTCAAGCGGAATCAGTTTGGCGGATCGCTGGGAGGCCCCATCATCAAAGACAAGATGTTTATCTTCGGAAACTACGAAGGATTTCGGGAGCGGCTCGGGGTGACCAGTCGTGCTATTGTGCCCAATTTGCAGGCCAGGCAAGGCCGTCTGCCGAACGCTTCCGGGCAGTATGTGGAAGTGCCCAATCTCCAGCGGGGCATGCTGCCGTTCTTCGCGTATTGGCCGGAGCCGAATGGCGCAGAGATACTGGATACGAGAGGCTTGCCTACCGGACTGGCCTACCTCAACAGTAATCCTTCGCGGAAGGTGAAGGAAGATTTCGGCCTGATCCGCTACGACTACAACGTATCCAGCAAGGATTCCTTCTCGCTGAATCTCACCGAGTCGCAGGGGTTACGAAACAACCCGGCTGACGACCCGATTTTCCGCAGCAACGATCGGCGAGTTCTCTATACGCTCAGCGCGCAGAACACACACATTTTCTCACCGAATATCCTGAATACGGCCATGTTCGGGGTCTCGCACGCGCGGGGACAGAATTCGAACTTACCCCTCGAGGCGTTTCCCGCCAACTTGTTGATGATGACTGGCGAGGGCCGAAACGCCCCCGGCGCGTTCGTTTTTGGAGGTGGGGCGACCACGAACACTCCGACTTCCATCGTGCCGCCCAACGGCCAGAACCTCCATTACAATCAACGACGGAACTACACTTTCTCCGATGACCTGCGCATCACGCGTGGGAACCACAGCCTCAGCATGGGCGCGTGGTTCATGCGGCTCCGCCAAACGGCGTTCTCCTCGGCCCAGAATAACGCGGGCACGGCCAGTTATAACGGCTTGTTGGATTTTCTCCAGGATAATCCGGTGCAGTTCCTGGCAGCCGTGAATCCGCAGGCGCTAACCTTCACTTCGACCGAAGCCGCCGTGTACTTCCAGGATGAAATAAAGCTGAAACCGAATCTCACGGTGCGCCTGGGATTGCGGGACGAGATGACCAACGGTTGGAACGAAGTGAACAACCGCGCCTCCAATTACCTGTTTGACGCGAACGGACTCCTGCAGACCAACCCGACAATTGGCCGCTCCCCGTTCGTGAAGAACTACGCCAAAGCGCTCTTGCAGCCGCGGGTGGGCGTGGCGTGGGACCCGAGTGGAAAGGGAACCTGGTCGGTGCGGGCGGCGTTTGGAATTCACAACGATCTCCAGGATAATCTTGCGCACCGGCTCAATGCTAACCAGCCCTTCAACGCGCGGCTGTTGATTACGGGCAGGCCGATGCTTTCGATCATTCCGCTGGCCGGTTCAACGGCGCCGCCGCCCACTTGCAGCGCGGATTCACCGTTGCGGGCGCCGGCTTGTGCCACCTACACGGTCGGCGGTCTGGACCCGAACATGCACACACCCACGATCCAACAATGGACCCTGGAGATTGAACGGTCGATTACCTCAGACCTCGCGGTCCAGGTCGGCTATGTGGGCCACCAGTCCTATCACCTCTCCACCTCGGTGGATCTGAACACGATTAAACCGGTGACCTGCGACAACCCGGCGGGATGCCTCAGCGGCGGAAACCTCAATGCCCGGTTCCGTGTCACGGTTCCGAAGGGAACCGAGTACATCCCCGTGGGATCGCGTCCGAACTCCTTTCTCGGCACTACCAACACCTGGATGTATATGGGAACCGCCAGCTACCATGCTGCGAATATCTCTCTGACCAGGCGTTCCCGAAACGGATTGAGTTTCAAGACCAATTACACCTTTGGGAAGATAATGGATATCAGTTCCGCCATCCTCGGCCCCTCCGCCGATAATGACACGGCAACGCTCCGGAACCCGTACAATCCGAAACTCAGCCGGGGAATCGGGTCCTACAGCCTGAAGCACCAGTTCAACACCAACTTCAGCTATCAGCTACCGTTCGGCAACGGCCGCGCTTTCGGGAGCGGCGCCACGGGCTTCGTGGACAAGGTGATCGGGAACTGGCAATTCAATGGCATCTTCAACGCCCAAAGCGGCTTCCCGATGACGCCCGTCGTTGGCCTCAATCAGAGCGGAAACGGCGATACCCGCATTCCCGACGTGCCCGTCCTGAATCCCAACTACACGGGCAACCCGATTCTGGGAGTCGACTCATTTAAGAAAACAGGCCGGTATTTCGATCCCAATGCCTTCCTGCTGCCGGCGGCCGGTACCTTCGGTAACGTCGCGCGCGGCAGGTTTACGGGACCGGGGTTCTGGAATTTGGACATGTCGCTGTTCAAGCGGATTCCTCTGCGAGAGAGATTGAACCTGCAGTTCAGGGCAGAGGCCTTCAACATCCTCAATCACGCGAACTTTAACAGTCCGATCGCGGGGAATGTGGTGTTCGATACCTCCGACTCAACGAAGTACGCCGGTTCGGCCGGAACCATCACCGAAACGGCGAACCGCGAGCGCCAGATCCAGTTCGCGCTGCGGCTGGAATTCTGAAGGCAGGGCAATTTAAACACTAAGACACAAGAGATCTGACCAATGCTCAATGCTCAATTCTCAATTCGGGTGAGAATTGAGCATTGGGAATTGAGCATTGGTCAGATCTTTTTTATTGCGCCGTTCTGTCCTTGAAATCCAACTCTCGCCCATCGAGGAAGATGACCTTTGTCCCTGGATCTCCGGATCCGATGTATGCGACCGGCGCGCCATTTTTAGCGGGACACAGAATGATTGTCACCTCATCACCCGGTTTGACGGAGCGTCTTGTCCAGCCCGCCCTGGTAAGAATACCCGGGCTGTTTGTTTCGATGCCCCAATGCGCAACCTTGCCGTTCTTGTCTTTCACGTCCAGGTAAATTTGAGAGTGGGGATTGGTCCACACAAACTCCGTCACCGTTCCTTTAACGGTGACTCGCGCCTGCTCGTCGTATGCTGAATTTCCATGGTGCGCGGACGCCGATACGCACAAAAAAAGAAGACTCCCAACCAGAGTCAGCGATCCTATGCACTTATTCTTCATGGCACACCTGCTTGCTCCGTGTTGTCCGGTATCACTTCGACGCGAGACTACCACGGCCTCGCTCACCGATGTCAGTTTTTCATGGGACGCTTTCGTCACCCGGGTTATCCTGATTTGATATGACCAAAAACATATTCCGTTTTGTGACTCTCTCCTTTTGCCTCAGCTCGATGATCGCCTGCGCGCAGGGTCCGGGAGCGGCTGCTTCCACCGCGCCCAAGCTCGAGACCGAGGACCAGAAGACGCTCTACGCGCTCGGCCTCCTGCTGGGGAAGAACATCAAGCCGTTCGGGTTGAAGCCGGACGAATTGGCGATCGTCAGAGCAGGTTTAACTGACGCCGCGACGGATGCCAAACCCCAGGTCGAGCTCGAGACCTACGGTCCGAAGGTGAACGAACTGGCCCAGAAGCGGGCTGCCGCCGGAGCCGATGACGCGAAAAAGAAGGGGCAGGAGTTCGCGGACAACGTGGCAAAGCAGAAGGACGCGACGAAGACCGCCTCCGGAGTCGTCGTCCGGACGATCACCCCCGGCTCCGGCGCGAGTCCTGGCGCGGACGACGTGGTCAAGGTCCACTACGAGGGCAAGCTCATCGACGGCGCCGTCTTCGACAGTTCGATCAAGCGCGGTCAGCCCGCCGAGTTCCCGCTGAACGGTGTCGTGCCGTGCTGGAGGGAAGCGCTGCAGAAGATGAAGAAGGGCGAGAAGGCGCAGGTCGTGTGCCCGTCCGCGGTGGCGTACGGCGATCGCGGCTCACCGCCGGACATCCCGCCAGGCGCCACTCTCAGTTTCGAAGTGGAGCTCCTCGATTTCCACAAGCCGTAGTTTTGGTAGTGAATGAACGCGGGCTAAAGCCCGCGACTACATTTCAGACCCAACGTTGATCCGAAACATTGATCCCAAACGTTGTGCCAAACGTTGATGCGAAACGTTGATCCCAAACGTTGATGCGAAACGTTGATCCCAAACGTTGATGCCAAACGTTGATCCCAAACGTTGATGCGAAACGTTGATGCGAAACGTTGATGCGAAACGTTGATGCGAAACGTTGATCCCAAATGTAGTCGCGGGCTTTAGCCCGCGTTCGTTCAACTCCCTTAAACGCCGGCAACGGAGACGCCTTGACGAACGACTCACCCTCGGACAGCGAGAGGCGGCCTTCGGACATTATCGTTGTCCTGCAGCTTTTTCTCGGGGCCAGCGCAGTCATCGGGGGTCTCACATACGCAATTGTGAGAATCGCATTGAACCACTTCTATGCCGCTTTCGGAGTTCTGCCGGAGGAGGTCGGCTGGAACGCAACGGCGGTATTGACCCGCTTCGCCCTTCCATTCGCAATACTGCTGCTGGGTGCTCTCTTCCTGGTGGTGCGCTTTCAAGAAAACAAACTGATGAAAACCGGCAGCTTATTCAGTTTGTTTGGCACGGGGTGGAGCGTCTTGACCTTGCCCATAATCGTGATCGTCGGGGCTGCCGTACTGGTTTTCTTCGCCCACGACAAAGTAAACCTCCTTCGTCGCGGTGTACCGCTCGCGGCTTCCAACGGCAGTATGGTACCAATTTCGGCTGTATGCGTTAACGCCTTCTGGATCGACATACCGGACACCCGCGCGACGTTGCCTGCATTCGATGCCCAGCACAAGTTTTTTCTTCTTGGCGAAGCGGGGGGCAGGACCGTCCTCTACGATGCAACTACTGACGTCACGCTTCGTGTGCCGACGAATCGCATCATTCTGAAGAATTGCGAGAGATAGCACGACGTCAATAGATTTTGGGAGGCCGGATCGTCAGCCGTCAGCCGTGGTCACCTGGCCCGCGACGGCGTTGTTATTCCGTTGATGTAGGGAGTCTGGTAGCGAACCCTTTTCCCTTCCTTGTCGAGGAATCCCATGGATTGGTAGAACAATAGCGGCGGTGGTGACTTCGCGGGCACGGTTCCCTCCAGGATATAGAGGCGGTTATCGTGCATGTGCACTCCGGCGAACGTCCTGGACCCGTCGGCGTTGGTGAGGTACAGCTCAATTCCTTCAACAAGGTCCATCCTGGAGTACGCAAGATGCGTAGGCTTGCCTCCTTTTTGCAAGAGACTCCACGCTCCGTACAGCTCCGCTCCCCGCATGTCGTGCATGTAATTGTCCATGCAAACGTCCCCCTCCCCTCCGGAAGCTCGGCATTGCCTGACTCGCTCTGTCTCCATTTTTTGGAGATTGGTGTAATCGACCACGGTGATGGAATAGCGGTTCGGGCCATTCTCGTAGGTGTAGACACGCCCCGGCAAGACGTGCCTGTATTCCGTGGTGAACGTGATGTCTTTCACATTAGGTTGACCCGGCAGACTGACAGCGAAGAAATCTGCCCGATTCTCATATTCGATCCATTCTTGCGCGAAGGAAGGCACCGAAATAAGCAGAACCAACGTTGTCGCGACGAGTGAAATCACACCCATAATTGATCCTCCAAGGGTGACGAAATACTATACCCGCGCACTCGTTGCGGCCATTTTTTCCTCGCGCGCCATCATTGGATAAAACCGGAGAGATGAAACACAAAGGCACGAAGGCACAAAGAAAGGCCGCAAATAAGAAGTTCTTGATGCGGCCTTTCTTTGTGCCTTCGTGCCTTTGTGTTTTATAAGCGGCTGAGTCGCTTACTTCGCGACGGCGACGCCCACCACAGCGCGATACATGAGTTCCACGAATCTGCCGATGCCCTGCACCGAAAGCCGTTCGTCATTCCCGTGCATGCGCGCGCGATCTTCCTCGTTCAGGACGCTGCCCAAGCCGTAGGCCTGAACACCTTTCGCGCGAAGCTGCGCAGAGTCCGTGGCGGCCGTGAACATCACCGGAAGGGTTACGGCACCGGGAAATACGGCGGCCTGCGCTTTTTCGATGGACTGGAACAACACGGAATCGAGCCGGGACGGGGGCGCGGCCGGCCGCAGGGTCGCGGGAGCAGGCGGAACAATCTCGATCGCAGGATCGTTGACGATCCGCTTGAGCGTGGCGTAGAACTCACCCATGTCCTCGTCGGGCAGAGCGCGGATGTCGAGCGTGGCTTCGGCACTGCCGGGGATGACATTGGTGCGGAACCCGCCATTAAAAATGTTGGGTGAAATCGACGTCCGAAGCGTGGAGTTCAACATCACATTCGTGTTCCGAAATGTTTCTTCCACGACTTTGCCCGCCACCGGATCCTCGACGTTCGCGTAGAGCATCGCCTCGGCCAGCGGACTGATCGATGTCAGACGCTTAAAGAACGTGCGCGTGGTTTCGTTCAGCCGCATGGGGGGTTGATACTCGCCGATCCTGGCAATTGCGGCGGCGAGATGGACGATCGGGTTGTCGACGCGCGGCATCGATCCATGACCGGAAGAACCTCGGGCGATCAATCGCGTGTTGTTGGCGACTTTTTCGGTTGTCGCAACGGCGACGTAACGAACCTTGCCGTTCTCTTCCAGCACCCAGCCGCCTTCGTTGATGGCGAACTCGGCTTCGATCTTGTCCCAGTGCTGTTTCACCATGAAGTCGATACCGACACTGGTCGTGCCTTCCTCACCGGCTTCAGCCAGGAAGATAATGTCGCGATCGAGCGGCGCCTTCGATCGATGCAGCATCAGCAGGACTTGAAGCGCCGCTGCGACATTGCTCTTGTCGTCGAAAACACCGCGCCCATAAAGATATCCGTCCTTGATCGTCGCGGCGAAGGGATCCAAAGTCCACTTCTCGCGCTCGACGCCCACAACGTCCAGATGGGCCATCAATAGAATCGGACGCGCTTTCCCGGTCCCTTTGATTCGCGCCACCAGATTCCCGCGGCCCGGCTCGAGCGCGAAGATTTCGGCCGGTATGCCCTCTTTGTCGAGAATTGCTTTCAGGTATGTCGCCGCCCTGGTTTCGTTTCCAGGCGGATTGCTGGTGTCGATGCGAATCAAGCCCTGAAGAATCTGAATCGACTCATCGCGCGCCTTATTGAAATCGGGCGCCGCCGTTTGCGACTGGGCCAGGGTTATCGAGGACGAAACCAGAATGAGGAAGAGTCTTCTCATGACGGCAAAATCATACATCTTTCTCTTCCGCCAAAGCAGTTTTGTCCGGTTTCGAGTTTCCCATTCGTCGTATAGGTGAAAGGAGAAGTAATTATGCAAGCACGGATGAAAAATATAGCGATGATCGTTCCTGAGGCCATGCAGGCCTTGCATGCCCTGAAAGCGTCGTCGGAAAAAGGCGGCGTGCCGTCGCTGACGCTCGGCCTGGTCGAACTGCGGGCGAGCCAGATCAATGGCTGCAGCGTCTGCGTTGATATGCATGCCCGGTTTCTCAAGAAGGCAGGCGAAACAGATGAGCGCCTTTTTGCAGTGTCGGCGTGGCGGGAGGCGCCCTACTTCACCGAGGCGGAACGAGCCGCGCTGGCATTGACGGAGGCCGTCACCCGACTCAGCGACCGGGCTGACCCGGTCCCCGACGAAATCTGGAAGGAGGCCGCCCGGCACTATGACGAGCCCGCGCTTGCGGCCCTGATCATCGCGATCGCCAACATCAATGTCTGGAACCGCCTCAACGTCGCAACCAGACAGATCGCGGGAGAGTGGAAACTTAGCTAGGAAATGAATAAGAAAAGGAGAAGGAAATGGCGAAATTCATGTACTTATTCCGGAGTAACCCGACGGCCTATCGGTCCATGTCCCCCGAACAGATGCAACAGACCATGAAGAAATGGATGGACTGGAAAGATACACTGGAAAAGAACGGACATATCAAGGAACTCGGAGAGCGGCTGGATGCAGGAGGCAAGGTTGTTCGAGGTAAAGCCAGGGCCATCACCGACGGCCCCTTCGTCGAGGTCAAGGACTCCATCCAGGGCTACATGCTCCTCTCGGCCAGCGACATGGATCAGGCCGTGGAGTTGGCCAGGGGCTGTCCCATCCTGGAGAGCGACGGTACGGTGGAGATCCGCCCGTTCGTTTCGATGTAGGAGACTGAAGAATGCTTAAACACAGAGACACAAAGGCACGAAGGCACGAAGGCACGAAGAAAGGCCGCAAACAAAAGTTCTTGATGCGGCCTTTCTTCGTGCCTTCGTGCCTTTGTGTCTCTGTGTTTAAGCATTCTTGCCGCCCGGGAGAATCATTACGCAAGACGTACCAGGATTAGTCGACCATTTCTTCCGCCGGGAGGCGGGGAAGATGGTCTCTTATCTAACCAGGATTTTCGGACTGGGACGCCTCGACCTGGCCGAGGACGTGGTCCAGGATACCCTTTGCCGCGCCCTCGAAATGTGGCCTGTTCAGGGCTTCCCGGAAAATCCTTCTGCCTGGCTTATGCGGGTGGCTCATAACCGTGCCATCGATGTTCTGAGACGCGACAATCAATTTCGCTACTTCGCCCCGGAGCTCGTCCACTTCTTGAGGCTCCGGGAGGATCGATCTGGAGAAATGCCGGACTTTGAAAAAGAGATCCAGGACGACCAGCTCCGGATGATGTTTTCCTGCTGTCATCCGGAGCTTTCCACCGAAGTCCAGGTGACGCTCATCCTCAAGACACTTTGCGGTTTCAGCGTTTCCGAAATCGCACACGCCCTCCTGGCCAGCGAGGATTCCATCGAGAAAAGACTCGGCCGCGCGCGGAAACTGTTGCGGCAATCGGGGACCTTCGTAGAACTCACCGATCCTTCGGACATACCCCTGCGACTGGAGGCGGTATACCAGGCGATCTACCTTCTTTTCAACGAAGGTTACCACGGCAGCCGATCCGAACGGACGGTGCGGGAGGACCTTTGTTTCGAGGCCATCCGGCTGGCGCTTCTCTTGAGCGAGCATCCGGGAGGAGAAAAACCCAGGACTCATGCCCTGCTGGCGCTCCTTTGTTTCCACGCGGCCCGCCTTCCCGGTCGAGTGGACGACGAGGGCGGTTTGATCCAACTGGAGATCCAGGACCGCTCGAAATGGGACCGGGATTTGATCGGTAGAGGATTCCATTTCCTCGAAAAGTCGTCGATGGGAAACGAATTGAGCGAGTATCACCTCGAGGCCGGTATCGCGTCTTTGCACTGCGCGGCCCCCACGTATGAGCAAACCGAATGGGCCAGAATCCTGGAACTCTACGACATGCTTTACCGGCTGAAACCTTCGCCCATCGTGGCCTTGAACCGCGCCATTGCCCTGGGCAAAGCCCTGGGACCGGAAGAAGGCTTAACCGAATTAGAGAAGATTCCCGATCCTTCCCGGCTCAAAGACTATCCGTTCTATCCGGCAGCCAAAGGTGAATTTCATCTTCTTGCAGGACGCCCGGCGGAGTCTGCGAAGCACTTTGAAAAAGCCATGAAGCTGGCGCGGAGCCCTTCCGAAACGAATTTTTTTGAACGGAAGTTAAAGGGCTTGCGGAGCGGATGAGAATCTTGAAATCGGACGAATCTGCCGCGGATTAAAACACAAAGGCACGAAGGCACAAAGAAAGGCCGCATCAAGAACTTTTGTTTGCGGCCTTTCTTTGTGCCTTCGTGCCTTTGTGTTTTAATCCGCGGCTCATTCGTCCAACTCAGCCGGCCGAAATTTTAGCCGGCTTGTAGCCGCCCGGAACGGTCCGAGACGATATGGCCAGCCGGTTCCACGCATTGATCGTGGCAACAGCGAGAGTCAAGTCCGCCAGCTCCTTGTCCTTAAAAAACGGGCGCACTTTTTCATACACACTATCCGGCACGTGGCCGTTTGTAACCAGTGTGACGGCTTCCGTCCACTCCAGCGCGGCGCGTTCCCGGTCCGTGTAATACGGGCATTCGCGCCACGCATCGAGAGAGTACAGGCGCTGCTCCTTCTCGCCGATGGCGCGCAGGTCTTTCCAGTGCATGTCCAGACAGTAAGCGCAGCCATTGATTTGTGACGCGCGCAGCTTGATGAGGTGGATCAAAGGTTCTTCCAGTCCACACTCATGAAGATACTGCTCCAGCCCGAGCATGGCTTTGTACGCGCCCGGAGCGATTTCGACGTAGTTGAAACGCGATTTCATAAGTCCTCCTGTGATCAGTATGAAGGAATTCGCCGCGTGTATTCCCAGCCGCGCGCCTAACTGACTTTTTTGGGTAGATGCAGGGCCATCAGCGTCAGGCCGCTTGATTCCACGGCAGGATACTGATGGGGTATTCCCGCAGGCACCAGAATCCAGTCGCCTTTTGCGACCCTCTTGGAAACGCCGCCCTCGATCCCGGTTCCAGTGAGGTTCTCCGCGTTGGTGCGCCGCTCCTCTACCAACTTTCCGCCGGTCACCAGCGTCCCGGCGCCGTCGATCACGTAGAACAATTCCGCTTCCGTTTCATGAACGGAGGCCGCCTGGTTCATGATTCGGTGCTCCATGTTCACATTGTATGGAGCGAGCCGGATGAAATTGGCGTTCCCATTCCGGTCCTTCGGCGTCCCGGCAACAAGCGCGGCCACTTCAGCAGCCGTGACGATTTTCGTATCCGTGATTGAAGGAGCCGGCTGATTCTGACCCCCGCCCCGTTGAGCCGCAATGGTTACCGTAAGCAACGCAAACACACTTAGAACTGCGACAATTCGCATCGAATCCTCCTATTTGTTCTTTGTTCTGGCCCCGAGGCTGCAATGCTACCCCTGCAAGCTCCGGCATTCAAGCGCGGGGAATTCGCGGGAGATTAAACACTAAGGCACAAAGGCACAAAGAAAGGCCGCAAAAAAAGATTCTGGACGCGGCCTTTCTTTGTGCCTTTGTGCCTTAGTGTTTAAATCTCCCGCAGCTAAACCCTTTTCAAGGACACGACGGTTTCAATGTGATCGGTGTGCGGAAACATGTCGACGGCCTCGATACGCTCGGTGCGGTAACCGGCATTCAGGATGGCCGGCAAATCAGCGGCCAGCACATCGGGATTACACGAGACGTAGACCGCGCGAGGCGGCGCGATACGTTGGAAAACGGCCTCCAGGACTGGTTTCGGGCAGCCCTGCCGCGGCGGATCGAGGATGACTGCATCCCAGGCATCCCGCGCCGCTTTTACCAGCCCGTCTTCAACGCGAGCGGATATGAATCGAACGCGACCGTCCGGAATGCGATTCAGACGGACATTCATTTCGGCGTCCCGGATCGCCTGCCGGTTTTCGTCGATGCCGGCGACACGGGCGCCCACGGCGGCGAGCGGAAGAGAAAACAGGCCGCTGCCGCAGTACAGGTCGAGCACCCGCGCAACTCTTCCGTCTGGACCCCTGACGCCCTCTGTTACGCATCGCTGCAGCACGGCCGCCGCGCGGGCATTCGTCTGGAAAAACGCCGCCGGGGAGATAAGGTATGACAGGCCTCCGACGGTCTCGCGCACATGGCTGCGGCCCTCTATCCGGATCGTCTTCGGACCGATCATGAACGGGCCCGGGCTGTCATGGATATTGATGAAAAAACCGTCGGGCCGTTCCTCGGAGTCGAGCAGCGCGCGCACCGGCCTGCGGAGAGACTTGTCGTTACGCGTCACCACAAGCATGGCGACTGCTTCACGGTCATCCATGGTTGTTCGGATAATCAGGTGGCGCAGAAGCCCCGCAAGCGATGGCCCGGCCGCGCTGATTCCGGCCCGTGCCAGACCATCGCGAAGCGCAAAAGCGATCCGATTGCCGCGCGCACTGTGCACCGGGCATTCCTCGACCTGAACAATGCGATGAGATCCCCGCTCGTAATGCCCCATGACAAGTCCGCGGCCGCCGGGTCCTGAACCGAAGACAAATGCGACTTTCTGTCGGAAGCACCAGGGGGCTCCGGCGTCTCCGTCGGTCGGAACGAAGAGCGGAGAGGCGACGGGCCCGCCTGGTTCTCGCAAGGCACGAGGCAAACGGTCCAGCAGCGCCGCCTCTTTCGAAGCGAGCTGCTCCGCATAAGAAAGATGTTGGAGGCTGCAACCGCCGCAGATCCCGGAATGACGACAAAGCACATCCCATTGTTGAACGATCCGCAGCCGCGGGAGAAGTGAAACGATGTGTAACGATCGGGGCCTGAACGCGGGCTGAAGCCCGCGACTACATGTAAGATCTGACCAATGCTCAATTCCCAATGCTCAATTCTTATCCGATGAGAATTGGGCATTGGGAATTGAGCATTGGTCAGATCTTCAGTGGCCATCAGTGTATCCCCGGGCCGACCCGCGTTCACTCCAGCAGGTCCCAATGGATCAAGGTCCACTTGTGTGATAGCGTGAAGCTCCATTAACGCAATTTTCTCGAGGTGGCCACTATGATAGGCAGCATCGCTTTTTTGCTCCTCGGCGCCGCAGCCGCTGCTGCAACGCCGTGCGGGAATCTGGCAACTCTCAAGCTCGCCGATACCACGATTACAAGCGCCGTTGTTGTCCCGGAAGGTCCGCCTCCGGCACGGGTTGGCGGCGCAACAGGCGACGCCGCTCCTGCGAGTATCCCGGCTCATTGCCGGGTTCAGATGGTGCTCAAGCCTACTTCCGACTCGCTGATTAATATGGAGCTCTGGCTTCCCACCCAAAACTGGAACGGAAAGTTCATGGGCGTCGGGAATGGCGGATTTGCGGGCTCCATCCAGGGCTTGAATAACGAAATGCCTCAGGCGCTGCGACTCGGATACGCCACTGCCGGCACCGACACCGGCCACCAGGAAACCGGCGGAAACTGGGCCATCGGCCATCCCGAAAAGCTCATCGACTTCGCTTACCGCTCAACGCACGAGATGACCCTCAAAGCCAAGCAGATCGTGAAGGCCTTTTACGACCAGAACCCGAAGTACTCCTATTTCAAAGGATGCTCCACGGGTGGCCGCATGGCCGTGATGGAAGCTCAGCGATATCCGGACGACTATGACGGCATTATTGCCGGGTCTCTCGCGAACCGTCACATCCACATGTGGACCGCAGGCGTTACACGAAACATTGAACTGTCGCGTCATCCGGAAGGAAACCTCACAGCGGAGAAAGCGGCTCTCGTGAACCAGATGGTCATGGGCACCTGCGACACGCTCAAGGAAGGCTTCCTGAACGACCCGCGTCAGTGCAAAGTGGACTTCTCGAAACTGCTTTGTGCCGCAGGCACCGACGACAACACGTGCCTCACGGCCCCGCAATTGAAAACTGTGGACCGATTCTATGGCGGTGTGAAGAACTCGAAGGGCGAATTGATCTTTTCGGGCCAGGCTCTCGGCAATCCTATAGGAGCCCTGCGCGGCACGAACCAGTCGCCGGGCGGCTCGTTCGACATTGTTCGTATCGCTTACAACGATCCGAACCTGGACTGGCAGAAATTCGACCTCGACAGAGACATGCCGGTCATCGACAAGGCGATCAGTTACGTCGACGCCGTGAATCCGGATCTCAGCAAGTTCAAATCGAGCGGCGGAAAGCTGCTGTTGACGCACGGATGGGCCGACACGGGGATCACTCCGGAAACGACGATCTGGTATTACGACTCCGTCCTCCACAAAATGGGCAACAACCAGAGCAACTGGATGCGCCTGTTCATGGCTCCCGGCATGGGTCATTGCCGCGGCGGTCCCGGCGTCAATACATTCGACTCCATCGGCACGCTGGAGAAATGGGTCGAAAAGGGCGTCGCTCCCGATCAAATGTTGGGAACGGGAGCGCAAGGCTTCACACGTCCCCTGTGCCCCTATCCACAGTATGCGGAATACAAGGGAACCGGCGACCTGAAAGATGCCGCGAACTGGGCCTGCAAGGCTCGTGCGTCGGAAGCCCGAACGAATTAGAACTGGAACCACAAAAAGCACAAAAGGCACAAGAAACTTATGTGCTTCTTGTGCCTTTTGTGGTTTCTTCCTTTCCTTCCAATTCCTTCACACCTTTGAGTTCTGCCTCTATCCAATCGGCACCTCCCACTCTCCGATCGGAGACTGATCAGCGATTCGCGCCTTCCCGTCTACTGCAGACAAGTTCGTCATTCCTCGAAGTCTCCCAGCTGTGTGGCCCCCGTGGCCTGCGAATTGCCATCAGCCTGACCACGGGTCCTGGGGGAAAGGCTGGTCGCACATCGTTCCACTGAACCACAACGGGGATGTGCATTTGCTGAAGTACAAGTCCACCACCGGCCTCGCCTCATTCGAGCTCGTTCTCGGAGGCGGCCAGGGCACGCAGGTCCTTGGCACCGAAACCTGGGCCACGAGCTGGACGACCTTTTCGCCATACGTCCTCAGCGGCCAGGCCCACATCCTTATCTACATGACCGGGTCGGGCGTGGTCAAGGTGCTGAAGCTCCAACCCAACGGCTCCGGCAAAGACACCATCTGGACGGGAGCATGGACTGCCGGCTGGTCGTGAGGGACACAAAGGCAAAGATCTGACCAATGCTCAATTCCCAATGCTCAATTCTCATCGGATAAGAATTGAGCATTGGGAATTGAGCATTGGTCAGATCTTTTGCTTTGTGTCAGAGTAACCGTAATGGTCTCCGTGGTTCGATCGATCCGTTTCCTGCACAAGCACTGGAAACTCACCGCGGTCGCTGTTTTCTCCCTCTCGATCGCGATGGTTCTGGGCGTGGTGAGCCTGAGCATCGCGAACACGTTCGCTTTGCTGGCTCCCGCCGCGGCCGACCCGGATCGTCTGGCCATGATTTACGCTCACTGGCCCGATGAGGCCATTGGGGAGTTCTCCTATCCGGATTACAAATATCTTCGCGAAAATAATCACGTCTTCACGGATATTGCGGCCAGTCCCCATTCGATCGGGATACACACGAATTGGGAAGGGCCCCATGAAGTGAACCTCATCGAGACATCTGTATCGGACAATTATTTTGCCGTATTGGGAATCTGGCCTTATCTCGGCAGTCTGTTTTCGCCCGGCGACGACAACGCGAAAACAAAGATCGCCGTGATGACTTACGCTCTATGGAAGCGTCTGGGCGCAGACCTGAACATCGCCGGCAAAACGATCTCGGGCTACAGGATTATCGGTGTGACGCCCAGGGAGTTCACGGGATCCTTCTTTGGGGTCAACGGCGACCTGTTCACTCCGCTACTGGATCCTCAAGACAGCTCCTCATGGTTCACACAGCGTGATGCGCGGCGTCTGATTTTGATTGCGCGGCTAAGGCCGGGAGTGACGAAGCGGCAGGCGCAGGCCGAACTGACGACGCTGTCGCAGCAGATGGCGTTGGCATACCCGAAAGAGGACAAGGATCTCCGCGCGACGGTGACTCGCGCCACGCTGCTTCCGCCGGATACGATCCCGGCGGCCGAGTGGATACTGGCGATTCTGTTGGCCCTGGTGGTGCTGGTGCTGCTGATCGCTTGCGCCAATGTTGCCAATCTGTTGCTGGCGGTGGCCGTAGGCCGGCGTCAGGAGGCTGCGATCAAGCTGGCGCTGGGTGCATCGCGCCGGCGCGTGATCCGCGAATTTCTAAGGGAGAGCGCCATCATTTGCGCGATCAGCGCAGTAGTGGGCTATTTTATCGCTGCCACTTTGATCGCCCGCTACTCGGACATTGCGATCGACGTCCCCGGAGTAGGCTCGTTTTCCTTCGGACTGAATCTGCGGCTGGACGCCACCGTTGGGGCTTTCACTGCCGGCTTGATGCTGATTGCAATCGTCGCTACCGGATTGGGGCCGGCGTTCTATGCTTCCTCGCCGAATCTTGCGCAAATCATGAGCGGCGAAGTTGTCGTGGGCGGCACGCGCAGGAGCGCCCGCCGAAACGCATTTGTGATTGCGCAGGTTGCGGCGTGCAGTTTCGTTCTAATCGGGATGGGCCTTTGCCAGCGAAGCCTGTACAACCTTCGCCACTCGGACGTTGGATTCTCCGCGCGGAATCTGGTCGGCGCGATGTTACACCAGCCGCAAGGTACATCCGAGGCCCAATGGAAACAGGTTTATGAGAATCTCCGCGGAGCCGTTTCGGCGGTGCCGGGTGTCGAATCGGTCGCACTCGCGAGAGACGTGCCGCTGTGGCTTGGATTTCAGCAGACTCCGGCGCAAATTCCCGACAGCGATAAGAAGATCTTCGCCCGCGACAACATCGTGGACGCGGACTACTTCAGCACTCTCGGCATCCGGACGCTGGCCGGCCGCGTCTTCAATTCCGGCGACCGGGAGAACACGCAGGACGTTGTGGTCATCAATCAAAAGATGGCGGAGACGTTCTGGCCCGGACAGGAGGCTGTGGGCCAGTTTCTCCTTACAGGCGATCCCCTGCGGAAGGCCATCGTCATCGGGGTGACCGCGGACAGCAAGAATGGAAACCTCGACGAGACGCCGGGTCCGGCCGTCTACTATGCTCTAAGCCAGCACTATCAAGAAAAGATCAGCATCATCGCGAGGACCGGCGGCGACCCGATTCTCTGGGTCGAGCCGATCGATCAAACGATACGTGCACTCGGCCTGGTCCATATTTCTCGACCAATAACCTTTAATGAATGGATCAACTTCAATCTCCTGACGCAACGCATCACCGCGGGTTGTGTGGCAGCGCTGAGCGCGCTGGGGATGCTGCTGGCGATCCTGGGCCTGTTCGGCGCAATCTCATACTCCGTCAGCGAACGGAAGAAGGAATTCGGCATTCGCGTGGCATTGGGCGCGCGGCGGCGCGAACTGATGAAAATGATTCTGCGCCAGACTTTCTGGATTACGGGAGCCGGGATTGCACTTGGAATGTCGCTCGGAGTGGTTGCTACGATTCTCCTCCGTTCACAATTTTATGGAATCAGCCCCGTAGAGTTGACGGTGCTGCTGCCGGTGAGCGCAGCCATGGAAGCTGTCTCGCTGCTCGTTGCCTACATGTCGGCTCGACCCTGGATCACCATCGATCCGATGGAAGCCGTACGTCACGCCTGAGGTTCTGCGATCACGCGAACTTCAGACGTCGCCGCCGAGTAAGTGGTCCAGCCCGAAATTCTTCAGCTTGCGGTGCATGCCTTTGGGAGGAAGGCCGAGTGATAAGGCGGCGCGCTTATAGTCTTTGTACTGCACGATGGCCTGCCGGATCACGTTCTCGAGCTGCCGCACATTGCCGGGCCAGTAACAATTAGTGAGGACTGTTATCGCTTTTCGTGAAACGTCGCGCACTTCACGGCATGCATCCGCCGCGTGTTTCACAATAAAATACGGCGTCAGTTCCGGAACGTCTTCCAGGTGTTCTCGCCCGGCGCGACAAATGTCGCGTGCGTCGATGAAATCATCAATGCAGGTTGAGAAAAAGTCGATGCAGGTGAGAAGTCGTCGCTGCGCGTGAGAAATCGTCAAAACCGGGAATCCGGCTTTTCGATTTTCAGTGAAATCGATTCGACGCGTTTCTGCCGCATCGACGATTTCTCACATGCATCGACAATTATCGGGCCGCCATCGGCGATTCGCCGGCGGCTTCGACGATGAACTCTGCGGATTCCGCAATTTCTCCCGCGCATCGACAATTTCCGGCAGGATTCGACGATTGTTCACACCCATCGACGATTTCACGCCCGGATTTCGCTTCTGCACGGCGGAAATAAGAATTGGACTTACTTCACTCCTTTTTTCCCGGCGGCTTCCGCCTCTGCCACGCGGGCTCCACGAAGGGTGTTCTCCAAGCCATAATTCCCCTCATGACAGGCGTACTCCCAGAGTGGCCCCGCGATCTTTTCGACGGGTATTTCTCCGGACCAGGGCCTCGTCCACATTCCCGGATCTTCCACGGTGAATTGGTAGAGAATCGTGTCTGCGTCGGCGCGCGTGAGGCGTTCAACCACGTGCAGGTTCTGGGCTCCCGGGAAAGGATTCTGGTCTGTGAAATTGGTGGTGTCGATCACCAGCGTATTACCTTCCCAATGGCCGACCGAGTTGCCCATCCACTGGCGTATGTTCTTGGGCAGATGCGGGCGCCCGTCCGTGGGAATGATGCGGACGTCGTGGATCTCCTCGGCTTCAATGGCCACGTATCCGGGACCCTGTACGATCTGCATATTGCTGTTGTACCGGGTGGGAAGCAGCGGCGGTCCCACGTTCTCCCGAACCAGGCAGCGCGCGCCCAACGGCCGGTTCTGCGGGCCGTCGAATTCATGTCCTTTTTCCCTGGCCGTCCTTTCGGCGAGTCTCTTCTGGGCTGCCGGAGTCAAGGGAGGAATGGTTCCCTGCGGCCCCACAAGCAGCGAGGTTCGCCGGTTCCATGCAACCCTGGACTGGAGCCAGTCCAGCCCGAACTGGGCGTGATCGTAATGCACATACTCGGGGTCTGCGCCTGGTACGCCTGAATGGTTGGCAGGCGGCTCGCCCTCAACGTAATTCACATCCAGGCGCTGGCGTTGCCGCTTTTGAACCTCCACCAATTCCGCTTCTGTATAAAATTCTTTTCCGGCGAGCTCCTTGGGCCGCTGCAAGGGTGTAACGGTGTTGTTGGTCCATACTCCCTGAAGGTCGGGCTGGCCGTCGGGCGTACGTGGCGGCGTCCACGTTCCCTTCACCGCGGCCGCGGTCTTCGCCTTCGTCGCCTGGCCGGCGGCGGGCACAATCGCGAGCACCAGCGCAACCATTGAAGTCAGAATGCGATTTCTCATCGGAAACCTCCTTAGTCTGACACGAGCCAAAGTACCGTCGAATCAGGTCGAAGTCAAGGTATCCACATCTGCGGTTCCCAGCCGCGAGCGGCGTTAGAATGTAGCCCACGGCGAAGCCGTTGGTTTCAGATCCGAGAAACATCAGCCCCGACAGGGGCGAAAGACTCCATGACACTCTGTCGCCCCGCTGGGGCTTATTTATTCGCTAAATCCATTACCCCACGCTCACGCGTGGGGCCACATTCTAACGCCGCTCCGCGGCTGGATTCGGATGCGGCTAGATCTCGATGACGCCGTTAAGGAAAGGCGCTATCCCTTCGCCCAATCTTCCCAAACAAGCCCTTTCACGCGACTGAATTCTTTGCTGTTTGCGGTCACTAACGTCATCGTGTAGCGCACAGCCTGTCCGGAAATCAGCAAGTCGTAGGCACCGATTGGACGTCCTGCCTTTTCCAGCGTTGCGCGTATCGTTCCTGCGCTCCTGGCATCCTCATCTTCAAATGCAAGCACAGTGATGGGTCCCGCGAGGAATGTTTGCAGCCGGTTGGTGTTCGCTTCCTTGTGCTCGCTCTTTTCTACGCCATACCAGAGCTCAAACATAGCAACAGTCGATACGTGTACTTGCCCACCCGCACCAATCGCTTTTTGAAACCGATGACGGACAGCGATTGGCTTGCCGTCAATCAGAGCAATGCAAGCGTTCGTATCGAGAAGATAGTTCAATCGAAGATCTCGCGGCGTGGAGTGACCGGCTGCCGGCGGCTTCCCTTCTTCATGAAGACAGGCTTGAAGCGATCAAGATCTGCGTACCATTTGCGGACATCAGAAATGAGCGGCTCCAGGAGAACTCCCTCTCCAACCTGCCGGATTCGTACTTCATCTCCCTCAAAACGAAATTCACGAGGAAGCCGGACCGCCTGGCTGCGTCCGTTGCGAAACAGTTTCGCGGTCTTAGTCTTTGACATCCATCCGCCTCCTGAACGCCACGATATATATCACGAGTATATACCATTCTTGGAAGCCGAATTGGGCCCTTCAGAAAATCAGCTTCAGCTGATACCGCACGACCCTTCCACCCGCCTCCGGAATACTTGTGTTCAGAAACCTTCCGGCCGGCGACGTGAACACGTTGTTTGCAATGCGCTGGCTTCCCGGTGAAAACGGACTCACACTGGCGATCGTGGGTTGCGGATGATTGAACACGTTATAAAACTCAGTTCGAAACTGAAACGCCACGCTCTCGTTCACCTTCACGAGCTTGAAGATGTTCAAATCCCAGTTATTGAGTTTGGGAGTGCGGTGCGTGTGGCGCCCCAGGGTGCCGTTCCGGCCTGCGTTGGCGGGAATGCCGATGAATTCAGCCGTGCTCGGATCGATCGGCGCGTTGTCCGCGTCGGGATTGATATAGCCGGTCGGACTGCTCGAGCTCGGCACAGCGCGAACGTCTTTCCTTCCTTGCAGGTTATGATCCGGGCGGTCGTTGTTGCCAGCGATGCCGTTGGCATCCTGGCCATTGAGGATGCTGAATGGGACGCCGCTTTCGACGCTGGTCCTTCCGGAGACTCCAAATCCACCCGCGATTCTTCCGAGAACACCACGCTGATCTCTCAGGAACGGCAGCTCGTACAGGTAGGTGAAAGCAGCGCGGTGCGTGCGGTCGAACAGAGAAACGGCTCGTTCCAGCCGCTCTCCTCCAAAAATCGAAGGTACGACGGAGGTTGAGGAAGATGAAACACCGCCTCCGTCGGCGAAAACTTCGCTATTGTTATCGATGAGCCTGGAGTACGTGTAGGCTCCGGTAATGCTCAAGCCCATATTGAAACGGCGAGTGACCTCCAGCTGACCGGCGTGATATATCGACGACCCTCCATTGGTGCGAATTGTCCTGGCGCCCTGCAGGTTGTCCAGGCGGCCGGAAAGACGGCTTGCCGGAATCGGCGGATTGGCGGGCGGTGTGATGCGCATGGCCGCGGGCACCAGTGGATTCAGGTCTTCGTTGACGTAAAGCCTCGTTCCTTTCGATCCCACATAAGAGATATCAACGACCCAGTTGCTTCCAAGCTCTCTTTGCAGGCCAAGCGACCAGCGCTGATAGTACGGATTGACCAGGTCGGGAGTGACCAGTGTCTGCGCATCGAGTGGATTCAGGGGCCGCGGTGTTTGGGGCAGCAACGAAAACAGGTCTGGAAAACCGCGCGGCTGAGCCGTGCTGATGGTCGATGTAGTCAGCGTCGAAACAAGATTTGGGGAGGAAGTCTGCGCATTGGAGGCGATGTTGTTAAAAAAGGAATCGTAACCCAGGTGATAACCCGCACGGATGACCGTCGTCTTCCCTCCAAGGATCCGGCCGAGCAGGCCTTCGCGGGAGGTGGGCGAGTAAGCAATGCCAATAGCCGGCGAAAAGTTGTTTTTGTCGGCCGCGACCTCGTTGGGCTGGCTGTAGGGGCCCGTGAAATTCACCGGGTCGATGTTGAACAATCCGGTGAACGCGGGTGTCCTTACCGAGTTGATGGGGCGGCCGAAGTATTCGTATCGAAGGCCCAGCGTGAAGGTGAAGGCTTCGCCGGCGCGCCAGCGGTCCTGGACAAAATAGGCCTGCCGGAACAGCGTCGGATAATAAGCGGCGCTCCCAAAGTCTCGCGCGGCAAATCCGTTCGAGCCGCCGAAGTCGTCCACAAAGTTCGCAAAGCTCGAGAAACTACCTCCCGCCTGATAGCTGAACTCCCCGCGTTCCGTGATGGGCGCGAACTGCCTTGAACGCTGCTTCAGGAGATCGAGCCCAAATCGAAGCGAATGTTTGCCCCGGATCTTCGTCATCGTATCCTGAAAGACGTAGTTATTAGCCACGCGTCCCTGCGGCAAGTTCGTCTGAATTCCAAAACTGGTGATCCCGGAGATGGCGAAACGCGGAAGCGTCAATCCCAACCGATTCGGCGGATCGATCGGGAAGGAGAGTTTGATACGGTTATAAGCCAGCCGCGCCTCGTTGGTGGAGGTCGGCGACAAGATGTGCGTCTCCGTAACGAGGAAGTTCTGATACCGGTTGGCCTGGCTGGTGGTGAATCCGAGAAAGCCCAGTGTCGCGCCGCCAAAGGGCTCGATCTGGTTGTCGAAAAGGTAGCGGGTGGAGAGTTGATCGTTGTTCCCCAGGTTGTGGTCCAAGCGCCCCAGAAACTGCCGGTCCGTGAATGTCTGAGGGAACGGGAGAATGGCCGTTCCAAACTGGAGGTCCGGCCGTCCCGATCCCAACGCAATCGGAAAGAACAGGGAAGTCGCATCGGCTCCATTTGTGACTGTGAGATATGTGTCGACGTTCGAGTTGCGGCCGGCCGGGAAGATTGAACGAAGCGCGGCCTTTCCGGCGGCCGACAGCGTCGTCACATTGGACGTGGTCTGGGAGTTCTGCCGTCGCTCCTGATAAGCGCCAAAGAAAAAAGTTTTATCCTTCACGACAGGCCCGCCCAGCGTGCCCGCGAACCACTGGTCCGTACCCGGCAAAGGATGGCCGCGTTGACGTATATCGTCGGAAAGCGCTTGTGTGTTCGTGATGGCATCATCCCGCGTGGCATCGAGAAGATAAGAAACTGTGCCATGCAGATTATTGGTCCCCGACTTCGTAATGACGTTGACCACCGCGCCGCCGGCCCGCCCGAACTCGGAATCGAAGTTGGAGGTTTGGACAGAAACCTCGTGGACGGCGTCGGGATTGGTAATTTGAAAACCCTGTCCGGCGACAGAGATGTCATTGTTCTCCGTGCCGTCGATCAGAAAGTTGTTGGATCGCCCGCGAGAGCCATTCACGGAGAATGATCCGGTCGCGCCCGGGCTGAACCGGATGGTGGTGACTCCAGGCAGGGTAAGAGCCAATGTCACTGGATTGCGCCCCGGAAATGGCAACTCCGTCGCCTGAATCGATTCGATATTGCCTCCTCGAACCGGCGCCTCGGTCTGCAGCAGAACAACCGCCTCGGTCACTTGAACAACCGTCTCTGCGCCGCTGGGATTCAGCTCCGCATCGATTTGCGCAGTCTGATTGGCAGACACGGCCACTCCCGCCCTGGTTGCAGCAGCGAAGCCCGTGGCGGCAAATCTCACCGAGTAAGTCCCAAGTTCCACCGCGTCGAAGCGGTACAGGCCTTCCCCGTTGGTCACGGTGGTCCGGCTGAGTCCCGTACCCGCATTGGTCAGCTCGACGCTTGCGCCCGCAATCACGGCGCGCGTGGTGTCGAAGACAATTCCCGTCACTGTGCCACGGCTTGTCTGAGCATCGGCCGCCGCACCGGTCAAGGCCAGAATGCATACCAATCCGATGAATCGTTTCATGTTTTTTCTCCGCCCGAGGGATGAAGGAATTATCTATTTGGGAATCACGAGAAGGCAATTTGATTCGCCCCGGAACCCTCTCACTTCCCAAGTTGAGAGGCCGGACGCTTTAAGGCGCGATCCATCGTCCAAAGAGTTCCTCTATTCAGCGAAACCGAAGAAAGAAGATGTTATAGAAGCTGTGAACGAATTCGCAACGAGGGGGCACTGGAACCACAAAAAGCACAAAAGGCACAAGAAACTTATGTGCGTCTTTGCCTTTTGTGGTTTCTTCCTCCTGCCGTCCAATTCGTTCACACCTTCTTAGTGGCGGGGGAGGCGATATACGCGCATCGCCGTATCGTGGAACATTGCGGAGCGCTCCGACGGCGAGAAGCCCTTTGTCAGTTTCTTGAACTGATTCCAAACCACTGTGTAGGAACACGAAAGCCTGTCGACGGGGAAGTTGCTTTCGAACATGCATCGCGTAGGACCGAAGCGATCGATCGTATAGAGATACCAGTCACGATTGGCTGCGAGCAATTCGTCAGACGTGGGAGGCCGTTTTCGCTCGTGCCACCCGTAGCCGTTGACGGCCATCTGAATACCGCCAACCTTTGCTACAACGTTCGGACATCGTGCCAATTCCGCGATGGCGGTTTTCCAGACCGCAAACACTTCGTCGCGCCGCCCCGCATAGAGTCCGACCCCAATTGGGCCGCCAAGATGGTTGAATATGATGGTGGTATCCGGGAATGCTTTTGCGAGGTCCGTGAGTTCCGCGATTTGCGGATGGTAGACCCAACCTTCGAACGTCAACCCATAATTTTGCAGATATGCATAAGCTCGACGGAAATTGGAATCAAGGAGGAGGTGCTGCACGATGGCCGGCCGGTTCGACGAACGCGGTGCAGCGCTTCCTGAGGGGAGTACACCTGGCTCCATCCAGGCTCCGCCGTGACGGATACCGCGAAAGCGTTGGCGGCTCGCGGCGATATGAGCTTCGAATACGGGTGCGGCGCGGTCGCCCAGCCTCAGATCGACTGTGCCGACTATGCCGGCTGCGGCGCGCAGATCGCCGTAACGGCCACTTGCAGATTCGGCAGCAATGCCCTGGACAAACTCCGTTTCGCCCACCACTCGGAACTCTTCCGGACCATCGGCGCGATACATCGAGCCACATTCAATAAAGACCGTCTGGCGGACGTTATTCCCCTTCACGTCAGCGGCGAGTTGTTCCAGAAGATACCGCTGAGGATCGCGGTCCGGTGTATTCCAGAAGTGATGATGCGGGTCGATGACTGGCAGTTCCCGCTCCAACGCATCCTCTTTGGTCAGCGAAAGCCAATCTTCGGCGGCGGCCGGCGCCGGTGAATTCTGGGCTTTCCCATGGAGCAATGAGCCAGATTGCGCAGTCGCGAGAAGCGCGGCTGCCCCTGTTAAAAACCCGCGACGTCCAACGGAGTTCTTCTTGTTCTTCGACATGTTGCTGAATTGTTTACCGAGCGAGGAACAAAGTCTATCTAATCTTGCGGTCTCGTCATGGCGTCGAAAATGCAAAACACGCAGCCTGTTAACTGCGGTTTAAGTTACTGCTCGTGAAGAGCTTGGTTAATCGGGGGGAGAGGATTTGAACCTCCGACCCCCTGGTCCCGAACCAAATCCCTGCTTTCGATCTCCTTGGTTCTTCGTTGTTCTAGCAAGCCACGAGAAGCCAAAAATCACCTCATTTGGAACCAATTGGGCAGAAATTGGGCAGTCCCTACCAATTCTCGCACCTCGATAGTCCGCCGCTTTTTTTGAATAGAACAGAGAAGGACCGAAGGAGAAGGCCAATCCATCTTTGGGGGATGGGCGGCCCGTTCTCCTTCGGCTAATCACTACATGAGGCGTCGGGATTTTCCTTGGCAGGGATCCGGCACCTCAGAAAGGGACCAATGAGTAGTAGCACATCCACAACTGAGATTTCCAAACATAATTTAGTTGAGTTGCGCGGAAACGCGGAAGCCTGGGCTCGTCGGATTCCCGGCTTGAACCGACTCGAAAGGGCTGTTCTTTTGGCCCTGGCCTCAACCGTCAAACGTCGCATACCGAATGGTTTCGTGTGTTTCCCTTCACTCCCGGCGTTGGCGCGGTTAAGTTGTTATCATCGGAGCAGCGTGGTCCGCGGCATCAACGCGCTCGAAGCAAAAGGGCGAGTCAAGAGAGCGGCACGCGGAACCCCGAATGGCGAGACAACGACCTACGAACTACTCGTTGTCCAGTTGCACGCTGCACCTAGTCGCAATTTGCAACTAGTCGCGCCATGCGACCCAAATCAAGAAGATTTCTCTTTAACCATAGAGAACTCACACACTACAAGAACTCCCCCCTCTAGTCCCCCCGCCACAGCAGTAATTGGTTCGGTGCCACGGCATTCCGACGATGCGGACTTTCGCACGTTCATGAATGCCTATCCGCGCAAGGCAAACGAGCCGGGTGCACGACAAGCGTGGAGCAAAACTCGGGCGATCCGTCCGCCATTGTTTGAGTTGCTGCGCGCAATAGACAGTCAGGGTAGGTCCGCACAGTGGCGTCGCAATGAGGGACAGTACATACCACATCCCGGAAACTGGCTAGGGCGTGAGGGCTGGAAAGATGTGTTACCTCCGGAACCCGGCGCTACTCCTGGACGGAAACGCTGGAGCCGTGAATATGAACCATACGAACGGGACGAGTTCGGACGAGCGATGAATGCGGAGAACTTGACGGAGGACTCGCGTGAAAAGCATTAAACCGCAGGCGAAGCTACTGCAGGAAACGCTCCGTGAACGACTTGAGGAGCGAGGCGAAAACGACGGCCAAGGTTGTCCGAACTGCGGCGGCTGCGGTTGGATGTCAGTCACGCGCGGCACCGAGATGGGTGTCGTGCGCTGCGCATGTCTGACGGAAAAGATTCGCAAAGAGCGGACGGCAAAGATCCCGGAGCGCTTTCGGCATTGCTCACTCGAAAACTACAAGGCGAAAAACAAGGTCCAGCACACAGCCGTGGAATTGCTTTGCGAAAATCCGTTCCGATCGTGCGCGTTTCTTGGAGATCACCGACAGGGGAAGACTCACCTGCTCGTGGCACAGTATCGGATCGTGTCAGCGCAGGGTATGCGGTGTGAGTTCCTGACCACGCCCGACATCCTACTCGATCTGAGACAGGCGAAATTGGACGCACAGCATCACTCGGTGCTTCACACAGTGCGCGACCCGAGCCTCGCTGCGTTTCATCTGTTTTGGGATGATGTTGAGAAATTCAAGGTATCGGACTTCAGTGATGAGGCGCTGTTTCAGCTGCTGCGGGTCATGTATGACCGCGGATTTTCTATCAGTCTGACCAGTAACTTCAATTTCATTCAGCTCGAAGAGAAGCTTGACCGCGCAATTGTCCGGCGACTCGATGAGATGTGTCAGCATGTCTTGGAATTCAAGAGCAACCAGGCGGCTGTCGTGCAGACCTCGCTCCGGCAAGCAGGTGAGCGATGAACCTCAATGCACGCCATCGTCCTCCTAGCTTGTTCATATGGAGCCAATCATGAGCGTCTTCAAGAGAGGCTCCGTTTACTGGTTTAAGTTCACCTTCAACGGCACCCTCGTTCGCGAATCGACCCGGCAATCGAAGAAGCGCGTAGCCAAAGAGCTCGAAGCGGCCCGGCGCACGGCAATGGCACGCGGGGAAGCCGGCATCCGACCCAAAAAAAACGTAGCGTTCCGGGACCACTCCACAACCTTTCTCGAATTCGTCGCCGTGCGATCGGCCGAAAAGCTGTGCACCATCCGGTTCTACAACCAGTGTGTGAAGCGTCTTCTGGAATATCACGAGTTAGCGACGGCACGCCTCATCGATATCGACGAAGCCATGATTGAGCGGTACATACAGCACCGCTGCAAGACCGTGGCGGCGGCGACGGTCGATCGCGAGCTGGCGACGTTGCGTCGGATGCTGATCCTTGCGGAAAGAAAATGGAAGCTCATCACTGCGCGGCCGCACGTGCAACTGCTGCATCGCGATCATATTCGGGACTTCGTTCTCTCGCGGGAGGCCGAGGTCTGCTATCTTGCTATAGCGCCAGAGCCGTTATGGACGGCCGCCATCCTCATGCTCGACGCGGGCCTGCGCATCAGCGAGTGCGCGCGTATCCAGTGGACCGAGCTCAACTTCGAGTCGCGCACCATCCAAATCCTCTCCGGCAAGAGTGCTGCGGCCAAGCGCCAGCTCCGGATGACGGATCGCGTATGGGATGCGCTCGTGCGGGCTCGCAGGTTGAATGGCGATAACCCGTTTGTTTTCCCAGGCCTGTGCGGCAAACCAGTTTCGACTGGGTGGCTGGAAAAGCAACATCGCGGTGTGCGGCTAGCGCTGCAGCTGACAGCCGAGTTCGTGATCCATTCGATGCGTCACACCTTTGGGACCCGGCTGGGCGAGCTCGGCGTCGACGTCTTTACGATCAAGGAGGTGATGGGCCATTCGAATATTGTCGTCTCGCAGCGGTATGTGCACCCAGGCGCCGCGACGAAGCGGAAGGCGTTCGAGGCGCTATCACAGTCGAACAACTCGGTTCCTAACTCAGGAGACGTAGCTACGCCTGATGCGGCTGATGGGCACAAGACCGGGCACACTGGTGTATCGCCTGACGCGAAGTCTTTTCTAATGTGAGGATGACGCGAGAATCGCGACTACCTGAAGTAGGCGAAGGGTCGCAGCCTGGTGATTCTAATAAGAAAGCACTACTCGAAATCGAAAAGATCTTTCAGCGACACCTTGAGAGCATTGGAGAGTCTGGTCATCGTGCTGAGGCGTAGATCCTTTTCCCCTGCTTCGATCCGCTGGTAGTGTCTGTACCCGAATCCATAATCCCGCATGTTCTCCTGCGTTAGTCCTCTTTTCACTCGCAACGCTTGGACTTTCTTCGCCAGCAATCTCCGGGCGCGCTCCTCAGTCATTCCGACGAAGCTTAGGATTGACGGCTTGAGTGCACCACGACCTTATCGGGTCATGTTTCCTGTTGTCTCCGAGTCAATATCCGGATAACTTCTACAGCAGCTGACCCGGTTTTATCCGTGTTGATCGCACGTTGGGCTCACAGCTGGATGCGTCGGGATCCCCTTATGGCACGAATCAAAGCGCACCAGAGTTGCGCCCTACAAAGTTGCTTTCCGTGGGTTCGATCCAGCTTAGAAATCAGTCAACCTGAAAAGGGCGGCCACCAAGCTCAGGCGGTCTCGTCACGTGATCAGTCGTTTCGCGAAACCAAAATGAACGATGCCCGAGGTGCCTGGGAGGGTTTACATCCCGCATGGCTTGCAGGTTTTGTCGATGGTGAAGGATGCATAACCTATTGCAATCCGACCTGCCCGACAATTCAGATCACGCTTGCGAACACTTCAGAATCAACTATGAGATTCATCTGCGCCGCAACGAGCTGTGGCGCGGTGTATCCAATGGCCGATAAGAAAGGCCGCTGTAAGCCAGCGTGGCATTGGAAGGTCAGCGCAGCGGCCCAAGTCCGTGAAATATTGAAGGCAATTGCGCCGTACGTCCTGACTAAAAAGCGACAGGTTGATATCGCGCTTTTAATGGTTGATGCCATCCTGGCCGGCGACAAGTATCACAAGACGCATGCTGATCGTGAGTATCGGGTGGAACTCATGCGCCAGTTGCGAGTTCTGAACCGGAAAGGAATCATGCACGAAACGGATTCCGGATGATTGTCACAAGCTAGATTTCTGACATCGATACTTGTTGGTCTTTCCCGCCCACGCGTCTATTCCACGAGGCAGCGTTCCCACTCTTTGGATCTCGGCCCGAGCCAAACACTCACCCACAACACGCGTACTGTTTCCGAACAAGGAGATGGAAGACTATGGGCAAAATTGCGATCTATGATGAGGCTGGCTGCAGGATTGGCGCAGTCGAGAAGGACGAGGCACACGCGAAAGGTCACTGGCACCGGTCTGTACTTCTCGTGGTGGAGCGGGATGGGCAGACGTTGGTGTACTGGCGTGGTGCTGATCAACGACCTGCGGAGTGTTGGGATTTGCTCGGGGGGCATGCTGATGTGAGCGATAGGACGGTTTTGGCAACGGCCGTTCGCGAAGCCAATGAAGAGTTGGTGCTGTCCCGCGGTGGCATACACTTGCCGGTAGCAGCCGCACAGCTACAATTGATTGGTGCGGAGGGCTGCTTGCGTTCTGATGCGCCAAACAATCGCGAGTGGACAACTGTGTACGTCCTCCCGATTCCTCTTGATACCCAAGTTACCGTTCAGGATGAGGGCAGGTCGGGAGCAACAGTGGAGCGGCAGTACCGATTCAGCACCATTACAGCGTTGCGCGGAGCAAGGAAACGGACGCCGAGCGAGATCGCGGATGGCCTCCGGCGATTTCTTGAGCGAGTAGACTCCGATCGCGAGTTCCGATGCGCAGTGTACCAAGGCTTGGATTGGCAGCGTTGGTCGATCGCGTTTGGCTGTACGTACCCCGATGAGCCGGGATGTGGGTGTGCCGATTCCAGTTTCCATGCGGAGCATACATTCGTTGGTTCATTTGCAGAGGCCGAAGCACAAGCGCGATCGATCAACCACTTTGAGTACTATGGCGATTTCCGGTGGTGGATCGAACCCATTGAGGATCTGCAACCATGACCACGAAAAAGAAACAGTACTATGCATTTACGTACTACCGGCCGGAGCGAGAGCTGCGCGCTCGTGCATTCACGAGCCAACTGCACAAGACCAGGGATGGTCTTGCCCTGGCCGAACTGTCCGTCGCATTGCAGCAGGCCGGCTATACGTATGGAGGTGCGTTTCTTAATGTTCCTGAGACAACACACCACGAGGAAGCGAACGCCGTACGAGATTCTGCCTTTACTCCAGGCGCAGACGACCTGATTGTCGTCGCAACCCGTCCTCCGTTAGATGATGAGGATATGCTGTCTCGGCGGACGATCGCGCGCAGCCATCACCCAGTTGAGGAACTCCTTCTTCAGGAGCTTCGCACGGTATTTCGGATCTGTCGGCGAAACGCAGTGGTACTGCATGAACCGACGAACGTGGACCGTCGTTATCGTTCGGTGCAGTTTGGCGAATTCAATGGCGCACCGATGCGGAACAGCGAGGATGAATCTCGTCGCAGTGTCGGCTATTGTCTCTTTACCCCGCAGCCGTCGCAGGTTCCCTGCGGTGTCCTTCTCGCATTCGCTCCAGGGGGCACGGAATCACTGGTGTTTGCCCATCTCTTGCGTACGAGCTTTGCGCCGCTTTTTGCTGATATTCTCAGCCGCCAGCAGAAGCGCCTCGTTATGGTGGAATTCTTGATCCCGTCCTTCGTACCTTACCCCTCGCTGTCGTTTCGTGCCGAGGAGCTGGAAGCTCGCGTCGTCGCGGACGCGGTCCTGTAATTCGGATTGGACGGCACAGCTAGTACTGTTGCGGGGTTCATCTCCCAACAATTCCTCCCGGCCGATCTTCTGCCACCTGCATGTTTGTCTAGAAACCAGATGGTTTACAGCCACGATTGGAAGTTACGCAAGGCGTTCCGTATAACGGCTTACGCCGCAAAAATCGGGAGAGGTTTTTCAGACACGGGATTCTGAAGCCATAGCTCTTCGAACCATTTCCAAAGGTCAGTAAAATTCGGTACTGTCCTAATTTGAAGGTGTCAGCGGACTTTAAAGATCTTGCCATCCTTCAGCGTAACTTCGGCGGCCCATTTCAAAGAATCTTTATCCGGACCTTCTACAATGACTACCCCGTTCGGTCGATATTCTGGTCCCGCAATCGCAGTTTCCTTGTACTGCAAAGGCTTGCCGATAGATTCCTTTAATGCTTTCTTGGTGGGGTACATTCCGAGTAGTGACATTTGGGTCATGCTCCATTCTGAAGAGTGTGACTGATGTTACTCAACGTCTTGCTCTTGCATCCTTAACTATCGCGGCCACTTTGTCTTTGCCCACGCCTGCGAGCTGGGCCACCATCCGACACGATCGATGTTCTGCGTAGAGCCGCAGTACGCGTTCCCGATCGACGATGCGGCGCGGGCGACCGATGTGCTTTCCTTCTTTCCTGGCGCGGTCGAGACCGGCGCAAACGTTCTCTCTGGTGATGTCGAGTAAGAATTCCGAAAAGGCTGCAGTGACGGCGAAGATCATCTTTCCCATTGGTGTCGTGGTATCGATGGATTCCGACAGGCTGATGAATCCGACGTCCAGCGCGCGGAATTCCTCGAGGGCAAGGACGAGTTGCTTGACGCTTCGGCCGAACCTGTCGAAGCGCCACACGATCACCGCGTCGAAGCGACCTCGCCGGGCATCCTTCATGAGCCGGTCTAGGGCCGGCCGGCTCGCTTTACTTCCGGAGAATCCGTTGTCCACATATTCCTCGACGATCGTGTACGACCGTCTGGCCCCGTACTCGCGCAGCGCCAGGAGCTGGGTCTCCGGATTCTGTTCCTTGTCACGAGTGCTCACGCGTGCATACACAGCCGCGGTTTTCATTTGGTTCCTTCCTGCAATCCTTCGTCGAAGATTAAGTCACGCCGCTTTTCGTTTTAGCGGCTTGATCCGATCATAGGTCCTGCCGTGGGAATGAATGGCGTCCCAAAGATCAACGGCTTGCTGCATGTTCAGCCAGAGATTAGGTCCGTTCCCAAAATAACGCCCGAGCCGCATCGCCATATCGACTGTTATTGGCCGCTGCTCAAGAACCACTTCGCTGATCGTCTTTCTCGACACGCCCAGCGCCTTTGCTAATTGAACCTGGTTCAGTCCGACTGCCGGCATAACTTCCTCCCGGAGCAATTCTCCAGGGTGAGTCGGCCGCGGTTTTGTGCTTCGTTTCTTGTTCATAGCACTTCTCCATTCCACTACCCATTTCGGCGTCAGTGGTAATCCTCCAAATTCACATCTTTCATGTCCGTGCCTTCCGGCGCGAACGTTATCCGATAGTTACCGGTGAGAGTGATCGCCCATGTTCCCTTACGGTTTCCACCCAGTTCGTGCGTATCAAAACCAGGAATCATAAGATCTCGCGGCGATGAAGCAGCATCGATGGCGAACAGGATGCGCTTCACTCTTTCAACATTGAACGATGCAATTCCGCGCTTGTTACCCTTGGTGAAGAATTGTTTCAGGCCCTTGTGTTGAAAGCTCTTGATCACAAGGCCACTGTAGCGCCATACGCTACAGTGGGTCAATAGGAAAGTGTATCATTGGACGATACAGCATTGTGATACACTGCGCCGCTGAAGGCGAGAGGCTACATTCTTAGTCCATTGCGTCTGGACCTGTTCTTAGAAACGTTCGCGCAGCAGGTACCCTCTTGCCCCAACATCTTCTTGAGTGGATAAGGTGACCATTTCGATTCCAAATCTTGGACAGATAGCGCGGGTACGGCAGAGGTTGTACCTTGTCGAACAGATTGTGCCGCCTCCGAATGCTGGTGACAGCACGCTCGTACGCATGTCATGCGTGGATGACGACAACCAGGGCCAACCACTGGAAGTGCTTTGGGAGCGAGAGATCGATCCGGAAGTTCTTTCCGGAGAGGCGTGGGAATCCGTTGCGAAGCGAGGATTCGATCCACCGAAGCTTTTTTCCGCGTATCTGAACACGTTGCGTTGGAATTGCGTTACTGCGACGGATCCGCGCCTGTTCCAGTCGCCTTTTCGGGCTGGGATCAAGATCGATGCTTACCAGCTTGAGCCGCTCCGAAAGGCTTTGCGGCTGCCGCGGGTGAATCTGTTTATCGCAGATGACGTCGGCCTTGGGAAGACGATTGAAGCCGGATTGATCGCTCGAGAATTGCTGATCCGGAAAAAGGTTCGGGAAATCGTTGTGTCGTGCCCGCCATCGATGCTCTTTCAATGGCAGGAGGAGCTTGAGAATCGATTCGGACTTACCTTCGAGATCCTCGACAAAGACTACATGAAACGCGTACGCCGTGAACGCGGATTCGCCGTGAATCCCTGGAGCACACACTCACGTTTCCTGATCTCGCAACGGCTGTTGATTGACGAAGCGTACGTTGGCCCTCTGCGGGACTGGCTTGGCACGTTTCGTGGTGGAAGCCTGTTGATTCTTGATGAAGCCCACCATGCTGCTCCAGCCAGCGGTCAGAAATACGCCATCGATTCGCAGATTACGAGGGCTGTACGTGACATCGCGCATCGATTCGAGCATCGCTTGTTTCTCTCTGCCACACCACACAATGGCCATTCCAATAGCTTCTCTGCGCTGCTCGAAATCCTCGATCCGCAGCGTTTCTGCCGCGGGATTCCCGTAACGGCTAAATATCGCGATGAAGTCATTGTCCGCCGTCTGAAGGATGACATCCGGCAGGTCCAGGGAGGCTTTGCGAAGCGCGAAGTGGTGCAGATCGATATTGAAAGGCTTCCACAGGACGCGCCGGAACTGCAGCTCTCGAAACTACTGGATGAGTACCGCGAGCTTCGAGAGGAACGGCTTGAGAGCGAGAGCAAACGCAAGCAAGCCGCAGCGGGACTTCTGATCACCGGACTCCAGCAACGATTGCTGTCATCAATCGAGGCATTCGCCCGCACGCTCAGGGTCCACCGGAGAACCGTGCAAAAGCAATGGGAAGCCGGCGAGGCCGGAAAAGATCAACCTGCGGATTCACAAACCTTTCTCGATCTGCTGACCCATTCGGTCGGCAGTGACGACGACCGGGCCACCTTAAGTGAGGAAGAACTCCAGGCAGAACAGGATGCCCAATTCGAAGCCGCAACCGCTGCGACACTTGGACCCACGGCCGACGCTAAGGCTCGCGATCTTTTTGCCCGCGAACAGCGCCTGCTAGATCAGATGACCGAACTCGCAGAATCGGTCCGCGGGCTGCCGGATGCTCGCATTCGAAAACTCGTGGAATGGATTCGGACTAACTTGTGTCCGCAGCTCGGGAAACCCGGGGCGAAGTGGAACGACACACGCTGCATCATTTTCACCGAGTACGACGATACGAAGCGCTATCTCCAACAACAACTTGAAGCAGCCACTTCGAGTTCCGACTTGGCAGCCGATCGGATCCTCGTCTATCACGGTCCCACGCCGCCAGCGAACCGTGAAGAGATCAAGACCGCCTTCAATGCCAAACCGAGCAAACATCCCGTGCGCATTCTGATCGCCACGGATGCCGCCCGCGAGGGATTGAACTTACAGGCTCACTGCTGGAATCTGTTTCACTTCGACGTGCCTTGGAATCCAAGCCGGATGGAACAACGCAATGGCCGGATCGACCGCAAGCTGCAACCGAACCCGGTGGTGTTCTGCCATTACTTCGTCTACCAGCAGCGCCCGGAGGACCGCATCATTCAGGTACTCGTCCGCAAAACGGAGACAATCCGGGAGGAGCTTGGCAGCCTTTCCCAGGTCATCGATTCCAAATTGGCAAAAACGATGAATCATGGAATCCGGCGTAAGGACATCGGCCGGTTGGAAACTGAGATCGAATCCGCCGATCTGGAATTGGAAAATCGGCGAACAGTCGTAGAGGAACTCGAAGCGGCACGAGAGCGGCAAGATCTTCTCCGGGAGCAAATCGACCGACTACGAGGCCTGCTGGAAACTTCGGAGAAAAGCATCGGGCTCGACGAAGGCCATTTCCGCTCGGCGATTTCGTGTGCTTTGGAGCTTGTGGGTTCCGCACCGCTGAAACAGCTCCAGACCAACGGTGAGTCTGCCGGTCCTCCACGTTTTGCCTTTCCTGCTCTCGACCAGCGGGAAGGAGCAGATCCATCGTGGGCAGATACGATGGATACGCTACGGACGCCCCGCAAGCGCGACCAGAAGCCTTGGGATTGGCGGCGAACCTCGCCGATTCGTCCTGTCGTCTTTGAAGATCGGGGGACCATCGACGACGATGTCGTGCATTTGCACCTCGAACAGCGAATGGTCCAGCGCCTTCTCGGCAGATTCACCGCTCAGGGTTTTGTCCACAATGACCTCTCCCGCGCATGCCTGGCTCAGACGAGCGATGCCATACCGCGAGTGATTCTTCTGGGACGGCTTTGTCTCTATGGCCCCGGCGCGGCGCGTCTTCACGAAGAGTTGATCCCGGTGACTGCACGTTGGACCGATCCAAAGATTCGAAAGGGTCCCGTCACTCCGTACGCTCGCGATGCTGAAACACGAACCCTTAGCCTGCTGGAAGAATCCCTCCTTCAACCCCACAGTGAAGCCATCACGGAGATTGTCAGCCAACAGCTTCAGTCCGCGGCGCCTCGGGATATTCAGGAACTCCTGCCTTACTTGCAGACGCGCGGAGAAGAGTACGCTGCGGATGCCGAGAAGAAACTCAAAGAGCGAGGCGAAGCGGAAGCGAAAGCCATGCGCGAGATTCTGGAGACTCAGAAGAAGCACATCGCCTCGACTGTGGAGCGTCAGGCGAAGATGGACGCGAAACAGCTGCGTCTCGAGTTCGGCGACGATGAGGACGAGCTATGGCAGCTTGAAGCGAACAAACGCCACTGGGCGAAGCGTCTCGAGATGATTGACGGAGAGTTGAAGTCGGAGCCGGATCGCATTCGAGAAGTCTATGAAGTGAAGGCCCGGCGCATCGAGCCTGTCGGCGTGGTGTATCTCTGGCCGGTGAGCGGTTAGGCATGGCGAAGAATCCGGAACAGCTCGCGCACCTCGAATGGCTCGGCTACGTCCAGCCCGTGGGTCTGGTGGTCTCCGTTCCCGCTTTGCTGGCGGCGCAGGCGCAGGTCAACACGAATACCATTCCCCTGCACCAGAAGCTGCTGGCGTGCCTGCCGCGCGACAAGCACGACGAGGTCATCCCCGAGATTCCGAGCCTCTCCGGTTTCACGCAAACCGTTCTGGATTGGGAGCCCGCCGATCTGCCGCCGGTACCCGCAGGCGAACCGCTGCCTCAGGAGCTGGCCTCGCTGGAAGTCGTCCTGCCCGAGTACCACGAAACGCTTCGGCCGACGCACGTCGTCCGCGACGGCAACCGCATCCTGCTGCTCGTCCAGGCACTCCGCTCCGGTGTCGACTTCGACGACTCCGCACTCGAACACGAGCGCGGTTGGCACGCCAGCCCGCAGGCGAAGTTCGAACGGCTTCTTCGCGAATCCGGCGTTCCAATCGGACTGCTGTTTAACGCGACGCAGTTGCGCCTCGTCTATGCACCGCGCGGGGAGACGAGCGGCTACATGACCTTCTCCGTGGCGGAAATGACGCAGGTCGCCGGACGCCCCATCGTCGCCGGTCTCCACCTGTTGCTGTCCGCCGAGCGCCTGTTCAGCCTGCCCGAAAAGCAGCGGCTGCCCGCCATCCTTGCCGACAGCCGGAAGTATCAGAACACGGTCTCGACTCAGCTTGCCGAGCAGGTTCTCGGCGCCCTCTACGAATTGCTCCGCGGCTTTCAGGCGGCGGACGACCACCGGCATGGCGATCTCCTGCGCGAAGTGCTGCGCGACAACCCGAACCATGTCTATGCGGGCCTGCTGAACGTGCTCATGCGTCTGGTATTCATTCTTTACGCGGAGGACCGCGGACTGCTTCCCGCCGACCCGGTGTACCGCAACCACTACGCCGTGACCGGGCTGTTCGGACGGCTACGCGAAGACGACGGACATCATCCGGACACCATGGACCTCCGCTTCGGCGCCTGGGGACAGTTGCTGGCGCTGTTTCGTATGATCCATGCGGGCGGGCGCCATGGGGCCATGAAGATTCCGGCGCGCGAAGGCTATCTGTTCGATCCGGACCGTTATCCGTTTCTGGAAGGCCGACAGACGAGATCCCGGCCGTCGGAAAACGCAGCCGACTTCGACGTCCCGCGCGTGCCGGACGGCGTGGTCTTCCGTGCCTTATCCAATCTCTTGATCCTGGACGGCGAGCGCCTGAGCTATCGCACGCTCGATGTCGAACAGGTCGGCAGCGTCTACGAAGCCATCATGGGCTTCAATCTTGAAGTCGCCCGGGGGCGTTCCATCGCCATCAAGGCCGTGAAGCCGCACGGCGCTCCGGCAACGATCGACCTCGATGCGCTGCTGGCGTGCAAGGGAAAAGACCGGCCGAAGTGGCTTCGAGACGCCTCGGACCAGACGCTGACCGGAGAGGCGCTCGAGAAGCTGCAGTCCGCCGAGTCCATCGAATCTATCGGAGGGCTTCTCGAAGCCTTGGACCGCAAGATTGCGAAAGCCGTCACGCCGAATGTGGTGCCGAAAGGCGCGATGGTCCTCCAGCCCTCCGACGAGCGACGCCGCAGCGGCTCGCACTACACGCCACGTTCTCTTACCGAACCGATCGTAAAAACAACGTTGCGCCCGATCCTCGAACGTCTGGGCGGGAAGCCCACGCCGGAACAGATCCTCGACCTGAAGGTCTGCGATCCCGCCATGGGCAGTGGGGCGTTTCTGGTGGAAGTCTGCCGGCAGCTCGGCGACGAACTGGTCCGGGCATGGCACGTGCATGACCGGCTTCCACCGATTCCTCCGGACGAAGATGAAGTGCTGCATGCCCGCCGCCTGATCGCCCAGCGGTGCCTCTACGGCGTGGACCGGAATCCGATGGCCGTCGACCTGGCCAAGCTCAGCCTGTGGCTCGCGACGCTCGCAAAGGATCACCCTTTCACGTTCCTCGACCATTCCCTCCGCTGCGGCGATTCGCTCGTCGGATTGACACGCGATCAGATCGTGCGCTTCCACTGGAAGCCTGCGGCACAACGCGGCTTGAGCGAGGACTTGATCCGCAAGCGCGTCGAGCGCGCCACCGAGTACCGCCGGAAGATTCTGGAGAACGCCGAAAGCACGCCCTATCTGTTGCTCCAGCAGCATCTCGCCTTAGCCGAGGAAGCTCTCGCGGTGCCGCGGCTGATCGGCGATGCCGCCGTTTCGTCGTTCTTCTCTAGTGACACGGACCGCGCGCGGGAGAAACGCCGGGATGAGCTGTTCGCGCAAGTCTCTGCATGGATGAGCGCGGGGTTGAATCCGGATCTTGAAGAGCCGCTGACTGCTGGTGTTGCCTCCCTCCGATCCGCCGATCGCCCCATCGCACCCTTTCATTGGGAGATCGAGTTCCCCGAGGTAATGGCGCGTGAGAACGTCGGCTTCGATGCGATCGTGGGGAACCCGCCGTTCGCCGGAAAGAACACCCTCATCAATGGCAATCGGGAGGGTTATCTCGATTGGCTGAAGACCATCCATGAGGAGTCCCACGGCAACGCCGATCTCGTCGCCCACTTCTTTCGGCGGGCGTTCGGTATTGTGCAACATGGCGGTGCCTTTGGCCTGATCGCCACAAACACCATCGGGCAAGGCGACACGCGGACGGCCGGACTTCGGTGGATCTGCACCCACCGCGGAACCATCTACAACGCGCGCCGGCGATACAAATGGCCGGGTTTGGCAGCCGTCGTTGTCAGCGTTGTTCATGTGGTGCGAGGGGAATATGCGGGAGCAAAGCAATTGGACGGAGCGATCGTTGGGAACATCACAGCGTTTCTCTTTCATCGTGGCGGCCACGAGAACCCAGAGAGGCTCCAAGCCAACGCTGGAAAGAGCTTTATCGGAAGCTATGTCCTTGGGATGGGTTTCACCTTCGACGATACCGACACCAAGGGCGTTGCCAACTCCCTCACCGACATGCACCGTCTCATCGCCGAGAATCCGCGCAATCAGGAAGTGATATTCCCCTACATCAGCGGCGAAGAAGTGAGCACCAGCCCCACCCACGCCCACCACCGCTACGTCATCAACTTTGGCGAGCGTAGCGAAGAGGAATGCCGCCGCCGATGGCCAGGGTTGCTCTCGATCATAGAGAGGAGCGTTAGAGGTACGCGGGCACAACATTCGACCGCACCGTGGTGGCAGTTCGAGAGACTACGGCCAGAACTGCATGCGGCAATTGAACGGCTGGACCGCGTACTCGTGAATCCGCTCTACGGCGCGCATCTGTCATTCGTTTTCCTGCCTCCTCTCCAAGTATTCGCTAATAAGCTGAACGTTCTGCCCTTTCAGTCCTATTCAGCTTTCGCCTGCCTGCAAAATCGCGTGCACGAACTCTGGGCACGGATGTTCAGTTCCACGCTCAAAGATGACCTAGCCTATGCGCCTTCCGACTGTTTCGAGACGTTTCCATTTCCGAAGGACTTCGAGTCAAACCCACAACTGGAAGCGGTGGGCCGCAACTACTACGAGTTCCGGTCGCAACTGATGGTGAAAAACGACGAAGGCCTGACCAAGACGTACAACCGTTTCCACGACCCCAACGAGGCGTCTCCGGAAATCGCCAGACTGCGCGAACTGCACTCCGCTATGGACCGAGCCGTCCTCGATGCCTATGGCTGGACGGACCTCCAGCCCACCTGCGAGTACCTGCTGGACTACGAAGACGACGAAGCCGACCCGCCCCAGGGCCGTCAGCGCAAGAAGCCCTGGCGCTACCGCTGGCCCGACGACTTCCGCGACGAAGTCCTCGCCCGCCTCCTCGAACTCAATAAACAGCGTGCCGAAGAAGAACGCCTCGCCGGCCCAGCAGGCAGGGGGAGGAAAGCCAACCCGCGCAAGAAGCGAGCCAAACGTTCGGGCGAGAATGAACAACCGACCCTGAGCGGTATTTGAGGATGAGCGCCGTGAAGGAAGCTTTGGACAAGATCCGCGCCATAGCCAAGTCCTTTGGCTTGGAGTTGCGAGAAGGCCGTCGCCTCCAGAACAGGGATGCCTTCTATTTGAAGTTCGCCGAGGGCACGAAAGATGTGGATCTGACTCTCACGGGACCATCCTTGCTTCAGCTTCAGAATGACGCCGACAGCCAGGCCCAACTGTCGGCCTATCTCGGAGCCCTTCAGAAGAGATTTCAGAACGCCTCTCCTAACTTCTTCATGTGCAAACCGGGAGTGCCGGTCGAAGTCCACTTCCGATGGCCGGTCGAACCTGTTGATAGGCGCGCTGCCGTCTACATCTTGGTGCTGGCGACGAATCTTCGAGAGGCGACGCCGTCACGAAGTGTCCATTGGTCATGACCTACCTCCAGCAACAGGAAACACCTCCGTTGTCGATTCCAATGACGTTCACGAATCGATTCAGAAGCAGCGTGGACTTGTCGGCTGTCACTTTCTATCCCAGGGAGGCGCTACCTTCGGAATTTCCCTGGGTCGAACCTCAACCGGAGCCGCAGCCTGCCTCGCCTGACGAGATCACAGAATTCTTGAAAGCGAAGGTTATATTGGCTCGCCTTCAAGCAGGGCGGAAAGAACACCAAGGTGTGGATTGCCGACCCCTGGGACGCGGCGTATTTGAAGACGGAGGCGGGGATTCTTCTGCAAACTGCCGAGATATTGGAGGCCGAAGGCTTTATGGATGTGGACGACGAGTTCGCGAGACCTTCAGCCGAACTTCTCCGGAAAGGTGCCGCTTTCGAAGGTGGTCCGCCTCCGAAAGCGATTCGGGGAGAACAGAAAACCTGGGACCTCTTCGTGAGCCACGCTTCAGAGGACAAAGAAGCTTTTGTTCGACCTCTTGTCGAACGTCTTCGGCTGGAGGGGCTTAGTGTGTGGTACGACGAACTGACCCTGACTCTGGGAGATAGTCTCCGCCAGAAGATCGATGAAGGTCTCGTCGCATCACGATATGCCGTTGTGGTACTCAGTAATGCCTTCTTTGCGAAGGACTGGCCCCGGAAGGAACTCGATGGCCTTAATGCGCTGGAGGTCGATGGAAGAAAGGTAATCCTTCCTATTTGGCATGAAGTCTCCCAGTCCAGATGTGGCTCGGTTCTCCCCGATCCTGGCGGGCCGCCTGGCTGCGCGCTCATCGGAGGGCATGGACACGGTTGTCAGAAAAATCCTGGAAGTTGTTCGCCCGGCGACCGATCCCGATCCACCTCGACCGGCGGCGGCGTCCTCCGTAGGGGCCTCATCCGCCGAGTGGCACGATCCAGGGGAGTATTGGAGCCAACGGAAGCTGCTGCCGGACACTCCGATCTACAAAGCGATTCAATCAAAGCCTCATTTTAGGATCTGGATCCGACCATGCGAGTTCAAGAGAGCCCGGTTCCGCAACACGGAGCATTGCAGCCAGTTCGTCCGCTCCAGATATGTCAGGACGCGCGGGGCCAAGTACACGTACCCTTGCTTTCATGAAGACTGGCTGAAGATTCAAGGAGAGTGGATCGAGGGCGAGGTTACGGACCTGGGGAGTGAGAATCATATCGAACGCTGGAGTCTCTTCCCAAGTGGCCAGTTCGTTCACTATGTGGCGTTGAACGAGATTGTCCAGATGGGAGGGCGCGTCCATGTCCTCGAGATACTCGACACGGTCGTCGGCGCTTTCACATTCGCCGCGCGTATGGCTCGCGAAGGCGTGCTGCACCCAAGTGCGGCCGTCACCATTGAGCTGTTCAGCGTCGCGGCCGCGAATTGAGCTGGCCTCAGGGCGTGGCGTCGGACGAGGATAAAGTTCCTGACCGTTGCTGGTGTCAGGATGACCACATCGGTGTGACGAAGGTTGTGTCAACCGAAGATCTCAAATCCCGTCAGCGCGAAATCGCCATCGACGTAACGATGGAGATCCTGTCGAAATTCGGCTGGATTTCGGCACCAGGAGATCTTCTGCGTGAAACCGCTGACGGCCGATTCCAAGAGTAGGCTGCTATCCGCCCACCGTCCTCTCAGCGGACAGCAGTTCGCATAACGACTCGTTACAGGCCGGATTAAACGCGGACGCGGGCCCGGACGCGCGCTTCAAGCTTCGTCTGAACCTGCGCGTACAGCTGTGCATTAGTATTCTCGCGGTCGCGCAGCACGACGGCCAACGCGTATGGCTCGGCGTTCAATGTAATCTCCCTACCCCAAGACAGATCATTGCGAGTCACAACCAAAAACAGTGTTTCGCGACGGCGAGTCGCGCTCGGCATCTTGAAAGTCCAGCGGTCCGCCTGCAAAGTGCCCGCGGATCGCCGTTGAGTGCCAACGGCAGCACCGGAGATTTCGGAGATTCGCTCGTATGCCTCAGCCGAAGTGGCCGCATTGAAGGTTCTTTCCACTTCCCGAAGGTCCGAAGCGCTGACAAGCCGAAAGTCTATACGGGTTGCTTTGTAGTTGATTCGTGTCGTTCGAACGGCCGGGCTATGCGCCAGCGCTACAGAGATCTCGCGGGCGCGCCGCCCCGGGCTCCACAGGCTGTTCGGGATGGGAAGTTCGAAGAAGTGATGACTGCGGTCGGGGATGGACTCCTGCGCAATGAGTGTTACTTCGTGATCGTTAGACCTCGTCAACGTGCTGTCGTCGACGCGTCCGAATCCGCACATTCTTAAGAGGTCGTCCTTTTGATCGAGGAACTCGATGCAAGGATCGGGCCACCGCGCGTGCGTTCCCAATAGGGCGCGTAACAAATTGGCATCGGCGCCGGGATGCTCCCTTAAGATCTGAGCGGCCAGGTGTGATATCTCCGGGGCCGCGAAGCTTGTGCCGCAGTCTTCCGCAAGCAGTCGGCCTGCTGCGAATTCTCTGCTTGTAGAGAGTTCGCCGAGACCTTGTTTGATTATCCATTGGTTTGCGACCCGCAAGTTTACGGCCCAGTTGCCGCCGTAGGCGGCCACATCGGGTTTGATCGCTCCGCCGACTGTCGGCCCCGTACGAGTGAAAGGCGAAGGGCAATCTCGCCTCGCGATCGGTTGTTCGGCGGGGTCTGTTATGTATCGTTGTGACCGCGTCGTAGCATCCCAACGTGCGATGCTCCCAACCGTTATGACGTTGAGTGCGGTGGCCGGGTCGAGCAATGCCGCCTCCTCGCGCAGCAAATATCCGGGGTATTCCTGACGCCAATCGGTAGGGACGTTTTCTTCACCTTCGAAATTACCGCTGGGAACTACGAATAACACGCCCAACTCTCGCGTCAATGCATCGAGCGTGACAGCGAGTCCTCGCACGCGGCCTCCGCGATAGGGTTTTCGAGAGTCGCCGTAAGAAACGTTAAAGACTCGGCAGCCATACTCCCTGTGGAAGTACCGCACCGCCTCTTCGATGGAATTCTCCACGAAGCGAGAGTCGGCTTCATTCCGCGCGTCGAATATGCGTCCGCTGAACAATCGTAACGTCGGAACGAATCGGCGCGCTTCGGCGCAAGCTGCAATATCCCCATAGAGAGCGATTCCAGCGACCAGGGTGCCGTGTCCATGCTCGTCCTCGGGGCCCAATCCCGGAACATAACTCTGCGCATCGCCCACGGCAGGCGCGAGGAGTGGATGATTTTGAACAATGCCGCTATCCAGAACAGCAACGCCGGGGGAGTCTGCAACTGGCGCTGGAATTCGTGGCAAATCCTGGATGTCCAGTTGAAGCGCGCGGATATCGAGCCCCCATCGCGGTGGAAGGTCTACCATCCGCACATCGCGGTTTCTCAAGAGAAGTTCCGCTTGCTGCCGGTTAGTTCTCACGCGGTAGAGGAGCAGCTCGCTCTGCTTAACCGAGTCCAGCGATTGGATCTGCTGCTCGGTTAACCAACGTTCGAATGCCTGCCACATGCGATCCCGTTCCGTTGCGGCATGAACGGGCCAGAGTTCGACATCCAACATGAATAGTTCCTGCTCGGGCCATCCTTCTCGTCGCAGGGCCCATCCGCGGCGGTCGTCCTCACTCCAACGGTCAAAGCCTTTCAATGCGTACAGGATGTTCCGATAGGTCTGCTGTCGCCCTTCCGCGAGCATTGTCAGCCGGCGTTCGAATTCCTCAAGGGCGGCCTCCGTAGCGAACGCTAGAACGACGGCCTTGTCTTCCTGACTGACGATTTCGACTCCGCCTGAAAGCTTGAGCAAATCTTCTGGCGAAAACCGCGTGTCGACGCTGAGCTTGATAAGACGCCGCTCGTCGAAGCCGCCAACGTCTTGAGCCATTCGCTCGCGCGCATTGATGAGGCTGGTGTGGAGAGATTGTCCAAAGGCTCGAGGATTCGACGGTTCAGGAATACGAATCGGAGCAGGGCGAGGCCGCCGTGGTGTAACCGGTGTTTCACGTAACAGCGTGAGGTGAGGGTAGTCTGGCAAGCGCTACGTACCACGCCGAGGAATCCGGGGTCGCTCACGCCGGATCGCGTCCTCGATATGACGCAGAGCCAGGAATTCATGGCCTGAAAGAATCATCGCCTTTATCGCCCGGCGCAGCACACGCTCTACATCCGCATGGCTTAGACCTTTGAACCGGCCAGGAACTTCTGAATCCTCGAGCTCGAACTCTCGCCGAACGCCTCGAAGTTTCAGGACGAGTAGTCGGCAAAGCTGCTCCGGGCTGGGGAGATCGAAACGCAAGGCCTCCTCGAAGCGGCGCCAGATGGCGACATCCAGGATGCCTTCATGATTGGTGGCGGCAATGAGGATGCTTCTGCCGTGATACTCGTCCATCATCTGCACCACGGCGTTGACGACACGCTTCAGTTCGCCATGTTCGGTTTCGTCGGAACGCTCTTTGGCGAGAGCATCGAACTCGTCGAAGAGCAGGACGACTGCATTTGCCGCCGCGAAGTCGAAGACCTTGCGCAAATTGGATGCGGTCTCGCCAAGGTACGAAGAAACGACGGCGTCAATTCGAACGATCCCCAGGGGAAGACCCAGTTCCGAAGCGATAACCTCCGCTGCGAGCGTCTTACCGCAGCCGGGCGGACCATAGAACAACAAACGGTCGGCAGCGCGCATTCCAAAGCTGGTCAACCGGTCCACATGGTGGTGTTCCCGAAGCAACTCATCGAGGCTGGAGCGTGTCTCCTCGGAGAGGACGATGTCGTCTACACCCCGCACGGGCTCCCGCAAACTCAGAAGCGGAACATTACGCTCTCGGTCGAGGGGTGGAGCGACCCGTGCGATATTTCCCGCGGGCTTACGGCCGGGAGTGCCTCCATAGAGGATGCGCTCCAGATCGTTGGCCAGCAGGTGATGCTGCTTTTGCCGCTCTTCCTCAATGACGTGTTGCGACGCCTCTTTGAAGGACTCGGTGTTGCCTTCGATGCCTGATTTGATGAGCTGCCTCAGCAGCTTTCCGGATGCCACAGTCTCTCCTTCTACGGTCCGCCCTATTCTACCTACGCTACCTGAACAGGCAAGGTCCATTCCGATGGAGTCTCTGGATACTGAGATCTGGGAAACGGAACGTCGCCATGATCGATAGCCGTGCGACGATCCTTCTATAGTCAGGCAATGAACCCAGAAGGGCGAAAACCGCATATAATCTGGCGAATTGTCTATGAATCCCGTGGACGTTCGCGCGCAGCTTATTGAGGCCTTGCGGTTGGATCTGATCGGTCCTGGTGAAGTTCTTAGCCCAGCCAATCGGGTTCTTGGAGATCTTGCTGAGATTCTCCCGCAACGGCCATCCAGTTGGTACCTTGCCGGATTCCTCGTCCCGCTGGACGCCGCTCCCGAGCAGAAGACGGACGATCAGAGTGCGGACGAAATCGACGTCATCAACGATGGCCACGCCCAGGACGACGCTGTCACGCCTGAACCTGCAGCCGCCCGCGTCCGATATCTGCCGTCCTCTATTGGTGTCAGCGTGCTCGTTGCTCCAGATACGAAGGCGCTCCAGATCACAGCGCGTTGGGGAGACTACAAGGCGCGCAAATCCAATGACAATGAACCCGGTCCCTACGTGTGGATCCGAACACAACGCGACGAACTCGTTCCTGTTGAGATGCCTTCAAGGATGGATCAACCGATCGAAATCCAGATTCCCAAGAGCGATGGTCTCCGATTGGTTGTGTCGTTGCGTCCCGTCACCACCAGGAATACCGAAATTGGTTTGCCTGCGGGCACGCGATCCGCGTCCATCTTCCTGGTCAACCGGCGCACACCCTTGCCCGATGAAATCCGTGATCAGGCGTGCGCATTTCAGGCGCAACTCCAAATTCATTCCGACCATTCTTTTGTGTCACGGCCGGATCTGCAAAGCCTCGAAAGCGAAGACTGGGACAATCGCGTCGCCGATTTGCAGTACCGCGACGCGTGCGAGTTCGCAGTCGGGCACAACATCGCCACCGAGGCTGTGTCCCATGAAGATAATACCTGTCGAATCGTCCGTACATCCTGGATACCCGATGCCGAAGTCGAACGGGTCGCTCCGGCCGAGATCAAGGATGTCGAACTTTCGATGGATGTTCTTTCCCAACTTGCCGACTTCGATGAGGCTCGCCGAAAGCTTGGGGGTTTTGTTGCTCAATATCGGGAATGGATCGAAGCACAGAGGGCCAAGATCCCTCATTCGCCGCAACGCCGCCGGGAAACCGCTGAGGAACTTCTCAACAGAGCTCACGTCGCAGCAACCCGGATTGAGAAAGGCATTCATCTCTTAGCCGACACCACAGTTTTTGCCGCGTTTCAGCTCACAAACCGCGTAATGGCTTCGGCTGTGCGTCAACGGCTTGGCGCAATGCAGGGGAAGGACCCTCAATCGATCCAGCCAACGTGGCGTCCGTTCCAGCTCGCATTCCTGCTCATGAATCTCGGAGGCATCGTCGAGCCAGCATCCGATGACCGTGAAGTCGTGGATCTTCTCTTCTTTCCAACTGGCGGCGGTAAAACCGAAGCTTATTTCGGGTTGGCGGCCTTTACTCTGTTTTTGCGCCGGTTACGAAATTCTGGCATTGCATCCGCGGGCTTGACCGTCCTCATGCGGTACACATTGCGACTGCTCACGCTGGATCAACTCGGTCGCGCCGCCACACTCATTTGTGCGATGGAATTGGAACGGCAAAGCGACGTCGACAAGCTCGGGAAATGGCCGTTCGAAATTGGTCTATGGGTGGGGAAAGCGGCAACACCGAATGTCATGGGGCGGAAGGGAGACTCAAATAGCGACTCCGCTCGGGCGCGGACTATCGCATTTAAGAATGATGACCGCAAACCGTCTCCAATCCCGTTGGAAGAATGCCCGTGGTGCGGGACCAAGTTCAAAGGCGCTTCATTTCAGCTTGTACCCAATCCGGATTCTCCGAACGATCTGCGCGTGATTTGTGTGAACAGGAATTGTGCTTTCACGCGAGACAACGCGTTGCCGATTCTTGCGGTCGACGAACCGATCTATCGCCGGTTGCCGTGTTTCATGATTGCCACCGTGGATAAGTTTGCGGCGATGCCGTGGACCGGCGGCGTCGGGCAGTTTTTCGGCCGTGTTCGACGCTACGATAAAAACGGTTTTTATGGTGCGTGTGATCCGCTGACCGGAGATCGTCTTCCAACCGATCAACTCCCGCCGCCGGATCTGATCATTCAGGATGAGCTGCATTTGATTTCGGGACCACTGGGAACCGTGTTCGGCTTGTATGAAACGGCGCTGGATAGGTTGTGCGAGCGGCAGGTCAATGGCAAAAAGATCCGCCCGAAGATCGTTGCTTCGACGGCGACGGTGCGGCGTGCCGAAAACCAGATTCGAGCACTGTTCAATCACCGACTCGTCGACATTTTCCCCCCGCCCGGGCCGGATCGCAGGGATTCATTCTTCGCCGAAGTTCATTCGACAGCAAAGAGCAACGCCCGGATGTACCTGGGTGTTGCGGCTCAAGGACGCAGTCCCAAGGTTGTCATGTTGCGAACATACCTTGCCCTTCTCGCAGCGGCACAAAAGGCATACGCGGCCGGTAAGAAAAATGACCCACAGAATGCTGCCGATCCCTACATGTCATTGGTTGGCTACTTCAACAGCCTGAGGGAACTGGGAGGAGCGCGACGGCTGATCGAGGACGAAGTCGGCAACCGTGTGGCTGGGTACGCCAGTCGAAAACGAGTTAGTGAGACCGACGGTCTCTTCCAGAATCGGAAGATCGATTACGATGTCGTCGAACTGACCAGCCGCGTCGCAACAGATAAGGTTGCGGAATACAAACAACGATTGGCGCTGCCGTTCAATACCAAGGAACATGTGGACGTCGCGATCGCGACGAACATGATTTCCGTTGGTTTGGATATTACCCGGCTGGGATTGATGGTCGTCTTTGGCCAACCGAAAACCAGCGCCGAGTATATTCAGGCCACAAGCCGCGTGGGTCGCGACCACGGACGACCCGGGCTGGTCGTAACGATCCTCAACGTTCACAAGCCGCGCGACCGGTCGCATTATGAGCGGTTCGCTGCGTATCACCAGTCCTTTTATCGTGCTGTCGAAGTGACGAGTGTTACTCCGTTCTCACCACGCGCCCTCGACCGGGCTCTCGCCGGAACTCTGGTCGCGCTGGCGCGCCAGGGACATGACACGCTGACTCCACCTCGGGGCGCCCACGAGATACTCGTCAATCGGCCAGATCTCGACTTTGTTGTCGAAGCACTAGCGGAACGCGCCCAATCGCACTCTGATTTGCCCAAGGATGAGGCAGATCGTTTGCGCCAAAGAGTCCGCGAGCGATCTTTAGACTTGCTGGACGAGTGGACCAAGATCGCCATGGAGTTGAACAAGGTCGGAGGGGTACTCCAATATCAGTTAGAGACCGGTGGAGCACAGCGGCTCCTCTACGAGTTCCTGCATCCCGATCTTAAGAGGTTGCCGCCCCGGCACCGGAAGTTTCGCGCAAACCGTTCGATGCGTGATGTGGAACCCGACGTGAATCTTTGGCTGCGGACGATTGATGGCATCGAGATCGAGGAGGAAGAGGCGGAATGAACAGGCCTGCCAGACGGAAGCGGCCGCACGGCGAGATTCGCCAAAGCCAATTGATCACGACGTTTGGTCCAGGAGCCATGCTCGATCTTCCGAACTACTCTGTTCTGGTTGCCGGCCTCGACTACTGGTTGCCTGGTGGCGAGGACGTCTACGAACCGAGGTTGACAGAAAAGCTCTGCATACTGCTCGATGTCCCGGCGATTCAGTTGCGCACGCCCCCTCCAGATATCGAAGACCCGACAGCGCCTCAAACGGGAATAACAGTCTGGCAGTTTCCAGAGTGGTTCATCACGCAAGATGTTAGCAGCGGCGATGGGCAAGGGGGATCTCGGTCCCGAATGCTCGTTCATCGACGGGAGCTGACCCGTGGCAAGTTTATCGATCTAGATAAGAAACGTCGGCCGGTCGTACCGGTTCGTTTCGTGAGGGCGTGCCGTGCCGGTCATATTGGAGACATCGATTGGTACGCCTTTGTTCACGGCACTCAAACAGATTGCCGGCGCCGGCTGTGGATTGATGAACGCGGAACAAGTGGCGATCTCACAGAGGTGTACATCCGGTGTGAATGCAAGTTGGAGAAAAGCATGGCGCAAGCAGCGATCATGCAAAACCGGGCCCTTGGAAGTTGCGATGGCGCTCGCCCTTGGCTGGGCCCATACACCAAAGAGTCCTGTGGCGACGTTAGCCGTTTGTTGATCCGTACCGCCAGTAACGCTTATTTCCCCCAGGTCATGAGCGTGATCTCTTTGCCGGATCGTGTGGAAAAGGTGAAAGAGCCAGTCGATGCCGTATGGGAATTTCTTTCCGAAGTTCAAGACATCGAGCAACTTCGTTACGAACGAAAGAAGGCAAGAGTGAATGCCGCACTTGAAGGGTTCACTGACGACGAGGTGTTTCAGGAAATCCATATCCGGCGTGGCGGCAATATGCAGCCGCCGAAATCCGTCAAACAGGCGGAACTCGAAACCCTCGTTGTTGCTCAGGAAGAGATTGGGAACGATCGGCCAGATGGGAACTTTTACGCTCGAACACTCCAGAGAAAAGGCTGGGAATCGCCTTGGATGAAGCCCATCGAGAGGATTGTCCTCGTACACCGCTTGCGCGAAGTGCGCGCCTTAGCCGGATTCACGCGATTTGAAGCGGTGAGCCCGAACACCGAGGGCGAACTCGAACTGGGTGTGCGCAGGGCCTCGCTGGCTCGAGAGATCACTTGGCTTCCAGCCATCGAGAACAAAGGTGAGGGCGTGTTCATTCAGTTTAGTAGCGAAGCCATCAACGCGTGGTTCTTTAATCCGAAGGTTCAGGCGCACGGCCAACGATTAGAGGCAGGGTTCGCAGGGTGGCTCCAGGAACAAAAGGCCAGCCGTCGCCAGTTTCCCGGCCTGCCGTACATTCTCCTGCATTCATTTTCTCATTTATTGATTACTGCCGTCTCTCTGGAATGCGGATACCCTGCCAGTTCGATCCGCGAGCGGATATACGCGTTGCCAGAAGTTGGCTACGGAATTCTTTTATATACCGCTACCACCGATGCCGAAGGGACTTTGGGGGGACTTATCCAAGTCGGGCGCCGGATTCATGAGCATGTTCGGTCCGCTCTCGAAATGGGTCAGCTGTGCTCGAATGATCCCGTCTGCTCCCAGCACGATCCGCAGAACCAACATGAACACCGCTATCTGCACGGAGCCGCTTGTCACGGCTGTGTGCTCATTGCGGAAACCTCCTGTGAACACCACAACGATTTCCTCGACCGTGCTTTGGTTGTACCGACGGTCGAGAATCTGAATGCTCAGTTCTTCCCATGGCCGACACCCTGACTATCCTTTCTCTGAGCGACGACGACCTGCGAAGCCTTGCTGCTGCGCTTCGGTCGGGCCGTCTGGCCGCGCCGTTCCGATCCGGTGCACTCCAACGCCTTGTAGCAAAATCCTTGAGTGATGGACTTGCACAGGACCTCCAGTCATTTCACGACCAGGGTTTTGGTCCGGCGCAGCTCACCTCTCTGATTGATCTTCTCTTGAAGGATCGCTCTCAACGTCCGCGGGCCGAGGACGCCTTCGATCTGGTCACTACCGGCCCCGACTCCGATGCCGCAGCCAATCGCGATACTAGCGTGGTCGTTCGGGAGTTATTTGCGAATGCGGAGGAATCGGTTCTTGTTGCCGGCTATGCCGTGTATCAGGGGCAACGAGTCTTCCAAGCTTTAGCAGATCGGATGCACACGAAACCGAACTTGAAGGTTCAGATGTTTCTGGATGTGCGGCGAGGTCCAGGCGATACGGCCGCAGTCAGCGAGGTAGTCCATCGATTTGGCGATCATTTTCGTCAAGTCGATTGGCCAAAAGAAAGGCCACTTCCAGAGTTATTCTATTTTCCGTCTTCTCTCGAAGAGCGGCCACACGAGCGCGGCAGCATGCATGCTAAAATCGTCATTATCGACAATTCAAAAGTGTTCATAAGTTCAGCGAACTTCACCGAGGCAGCCCAACAGCGGAACATTGAAGTCGGTCTTGTAGTCCGTTCAAGGCCGCTTTCACAACAACTAACAAATCATTTCTTATCGATGGTTGCCGACGGCGCATTGAGACCGATATTCAAAACAAGATAACGGAGGTCGGATCTTCTTACATCCGGAGCAACAGCCAGCAATGGTCGCGGATGGCATAGTTATATTGGCCATTAAGGAGGAGAGATGGGTATTGGTGCGGCGTTTCTTGTCGTTCTTTCGTTATTGGTGTTAGTGGTCGGTTTGTTGTTCCTGTCGCAGGCCACAGTCGGGGTCGGTCTGATAGCATCGGCGTGTTTGCTGGCGATTTTGCTCGGATCTCGCAAGCGGACCATCACCAGAAGAAATTGGTTGCGATGCTTGCGAAGTCAGAACCAGCGAAGATGTAGTCTCACGATCCATTCTTTCGCCACCTGAATAGACGTCCGTCTGAAAACCCCCTTGCATGAAATTCAGTTCTGGTCATGAAAACTCAGTCGCGGACTCCAGCGTAAGTGTGTCCTCAAAAGGAAGTGTTTCCCAGACATATGTACCTGTCCTGTCCTTCGGATCGACTATCTTGTGCCTGAGCAATTAGGCCCCCCCGCAGGCCTTGCTAGCTGAGCCGGATCTCACGCCGGCGAGCGGGGGGCTTTCGCTCAAACACCTCGTGAGGACAACTCGAAACGCTTGCAGATCGTGAGGTGCAAGAGTGATCGTCAAAACAGCTTCTGCGAAATCATCCGATCCCAATCTCGATGAGCGGATAAATGAGTGGCTCCTAACGGAAATTGATCGTCTTTTTCGAAATGGTGCGGATGCGAGGCTGATCGCGCGAACAACAATCGATTTACTTCTGGTGAGAGACCATCGTCTCGGCCGTCTTGAGGACGACTGGTTTCAATCCAGAGTGGATCGAGTGCTGAACGGTCTCGACGATGAAAGCCAGCGATACCCTATTGCCGTCTTGAAGGTATTTGATGAATTGACCTTGCAGCTGTTTCAAATCCATTCGCTCACAATCTTGTTCCGCTTATATGGGCTGCTGCGCCACCGATTGCCACGTGACCCTCGAATGTTTCGATTTGACCAAAGTCATAGCGTTGTTTTTGACGTCGAGAGTCCGTACGAGTTCACTTTCATTCGCGTCCCAGGAAGGTCTGTTGAGGAGGAACAGAAACGCTTTCACCTCGAGGCCGCACAGTATTGGGATAGCCCCGGCCGGAATTATGTAGTTCCGCTCGAGGGACTGATCCAGCACTGCTCTTTGCGAGACAGGGCCCCGAGGGGAAAAGTGCCCACTCTGGCCGGTGCAACCATATTTCAATACACACAATGGCTTTACAGGCGGGTACAGGGAGATACAATCAGCAACATCGGCAGCCTAGCGGGAAAAAGTCGACAGGCGGTGCAGAAGGGGATTAAGCAAGCCAGGACTTTGATAGGAGCGCTTGACGCGCATCAGTTCATAAAAAAAATCGAAACCGCTTGGGAACGCCACCTCTTAAGGCGCATCCTGAACAAGGGAAATGTCACGGCGAGCGAAACTACTGAAATACCGACACCGACCTTAGCCCCCATCCGGCGCATCGTCCATTGATGTAAACTTTTTCTCTTCCGCTGCAGCCAAGAAAAGTTTACGTGTAAACTAATTCTGCCTCCTTGCCGTCGAGAAAAGTTGCGTCGACACCGGTTCTTGAATCTGTTTAATTCATTCGTCATGAGTGAACCGGTTTCCGAGAATAAACAGCGACAACTTCGGCGGAAGGACCGGCCGATATTGCGTTTGGAATTCGAACGCCGGCGTCGGAAATGGTGGCAAGAAGACCTGGCACATTTTAGTCGAGTGCCGGCGTCGGACATTGGGCGCTATGAGCGTGGTGTACGTCAGCCCAGTCCCATCCACGCCGAGCGCTTAGCCGCTGTGCTAGGTATCTCACCTGAGCAACTCCTCCAAGTCGTCACCGAGCAAACCAGGTTTCCAGAAGGTGCGACTGTGAACTTCGAGGATGGCGCACCTCGAGTTAGTGAACACGGCCGCGACCAAAGCCGTCGTCGAAAACCCCAGATTTCGGCTCCGAAAGAGTCGGGCTTCACGCTTTCCTCCATGGCCCAAATCCCCGGCACCTCCGAGGCAAAGGTAAAGCAACGGCGATTCCAGGACGAATCAAAGGCGGAGCAACGGAAACCAAACGGTTTCAGGACGAGCTTTCGCAAACCAATGATCATGGGGAATGGAAGAACCTTGGACTCGCCTGTGCCAAAGTCACGCATCCCAACCCCTGACGACGAGAGTCTCTGGACAGTGGAGGACGTCGCTCGGTATGTCCGTCTTACCCAATCATGGGTCGATGACGCAGCCCGTCGGCGCAACAAGCGGTCGATTCCACACATAAAGCTTGGACGGTATGCGCGGTTTGAAAAAACAGTGGTGATCGAGTGGGCCGCTCAATTCCGTCGCTACAAGACGAACTCCGCGGATCCTACGAGCATGGGGAATCGATACGCGAACGGACCTTCCGTGGAATCGCCGATGACACAGTCGAGCCTCCCAACGCCTGATGACGAGAGTTTTTGGATCGTTGAAGACGTCGCTCGGTATCTCCGTGTTCGCCTCTCGTGGGTGTATGACGCAACGCGCCGGTGCAGCAAGCGATCGATTCCGCACATGAAAGTTGGCAGGTATCCGCGGTTCGACAGAAAAGTGGTGATCGAATGGGCCGCTCAATTCCGGCGCGATTACCCGAAAACGTTCTCGTTCAGCAAAACGAAGGTCCAGTAGAATGTCGCTCGCTAGAACAACGAAAGCTAAGGGGAGATCCGCACTGGAGGTCTTCTCTATGGCAGAAAAAAACAGGAAGCGAGCTTATGGCTGCGGCGAAATCATCGAACTGAGCGACGGACGACGAGCAATCCGCTGGCGCGAAAAACATGTGGATGCAAAAGGAAAGTCGCGCACGCGAAAGCGCTATGAAACGCTCGGAAAGGTGTCGATAAGTTATGCCGCAAAAGTCCTAAACGAGAAGCTTCGGAAGTCTGAAGTAGCTTCAAAAGTGCATGTTCCAGTCGTCACGTTCAAAGAACATGCGGAACGATGGATGCGCGATATTCTACCAAACCACAAACCGTCCGTGCGGCTAGGCTGCGCTGGCGTGCTCAAGTCTCATTTGATCCCGCGATTCGGCGATGTCACCGTTAATGATCTATCACAAATAGCAATTCAGGAATGGGCTTCGGAATTACGTGAAAGGAACTACGCGCCGAAGTCGATTCGCAATTATCACGGGGTGCTCAGTATGGTCATGAACGCGGCCAAGGATTGGTACGCGCTGGAGCGTAATCCGGCACATGGCGTCAAGCTCGGAAGAAAGAAGCTGGTTCGCAAGAAATGGGCACTCACACCCGATCAGGCGCGGCCCCTTCTGGGCCGACTGGCACTGAAACCACGAACCATGGTCGCACTCGACATCACGACGTCGTTGCGACGCGGCGAAATCGAGGCAGTTCGCTGGAAACGTCTGGAGGACAGCAGTGATGGCCGAGGCGTCTTAACGATCGTCGAGCATCATTATGAGGGAGAGTTTGATGATCCAAAGACCGAAGACTCAATCCGCCGGGTAATCGTCCCTGCAGAAGTCATGGCTCTGCTGCAGGAGTGGAAACGCGTGTCCAAGCACACGAAGCCTGAAGACTATATTTTTGCGACTCGGAACGGAACGCCGGAACGGGGCAAAAACATCCTGCGCCGGCATGTATATCCGGCCTGTGCTGCTTTGGGTTTACCTCGCGCCGACTGGTTGACGTTTCGGCGCACTTTTGACAACTGGTGCCACAAACACCAAATTCCGGCGAAGGACATCGCCGAAATGATGGGCCATTCTGACGTACCGATGCAATTTGTCTATACGGTCGGAATGGAGGAGAACAAACGGTTAGCGGCGGACTGCCTGGGCAAGGAATTAGGCAGTCTTAACGAGCAATTGGGCAGAATTGGGCAATTTGTGCCGAATTCAAGTGAAGCAGTGAACTAATCAACAGTCGGGATGAACGTTCGGATTAACGAGTTAAAAAATCGGGGCGAGAGGATTTGAACCTCCGACCCCCTGGTCCCGAACCAGGTGCTCTAGCCAGGCTGAGCCACGCCCCGATGAGAAAACCCAACCATATTAGCACGAGCCCCGAAGACCTGCGGCACTTTGCGGCGGGCGCATGCAGGTTGCATCATCTTTAATGGGTGTGATAATTTCACGGACGCCAGTGTGAAATGAGGCACCAGATCTCTGGAGTGCTGGCGTGGTTCCCCCGATGTCGTTGAAGGGCGAATCCGTGAAGGTAACGAGCGGGACGGCCTTCGGCGGCTTGCACCACCGTCGAGCGTCACAATAATCAATTACAAAGGCGTAAGTCTGTTTTGAAGAATGTGGAGAAGTCCATATACGCTAATTCCGGCACCGTCAGGCGCGCCGGCGCGACGTCGTGTCCCATGAGGAGATGCGCTTTCATTGCGCTGCTGGCCGCTGCTGTCGTCCTGCCGGGTTGCAGTTCGCAGCCGAACGTCAAGCCCGTTATCGCGAGCCAGGCGGATCCTTATCAGGCGCGGCGATGGATCTCGCCGGTTTTTACTACCGCTCATGCGACTTACACGGATGCCGCCAGGCACTTTCTGAGCATGCGCCCGAAGCCGGTGCAGCCGCTCGATTTTCCCCACAACATTCATACGGAAGATATTGCCGTGGGCTGTACGGATTGCCATGTGGGAGTGACCAAAGGCGCGGTTGCGGGAATTCCAGGCGTGAATATCTGCATCAGTTGCCACGCCGATATCGGCGACCCGGATGATCCGAGGATCATCAAGATCCGCGACTATGCAAAGCGAGGGGAGGACTTGCCCTGGCAGCGCGTTTACGGGTTTTTCGAGGAGTCGCACGTTCGTTTCAATCACGCGCCGCACATTCGCGCCAAGGTCGACTGTGCCACATGCCATGGCAATGTCTCATCCATGACCGTGGCCGAAAAGGTTGTCAATCACACGATGCGCTTTTGCATCGATTGTCACAAGACGAAACAGGTCTCAAACGACTGTCTCGTCTGTCATTTTTGATAAATGGACCGCCGCCAATTCATCAAAGCCACGGCCCTCACCGGGACCAGCGCCACGCTTGCCAGCTGCGGCAATCCCGAATATCACCTGATTCGTTTCATCCCTGAAGATGCAATGACACCGGGCATTGCGGTCTTCAAGCCAAGCGTGTGCCCGCTCTGTTCAGCCGGCTGCGGGCTGACGGTTCGCGTCATGGAAGGCGAAGCCGAGGTCATTCGCAACAATCAGCTTGGCGTAACGAAGATGGGGCTCGCGAAGAAACTCGAAGGCGATCCCGCCCATCCCATCAACCGCGGGAAGCTTTGCGTGCGAGGACAGGCAGCGATTCAGGTGACGTATCATCCCGATCGTCTCGGGCATCCGCTCAAACGAACCGGTGAGCGCTTCACGGGCCAGTTCCAGGAAGTGACCTGGGATGAAGCGTTGTCGGACCTCGTCTCGAAGCTCGATTCGCTGGCCGTGGCGAACGATCAAAAATCCCTGGCGTTTTTGACGGCGCCTCCGCGAGGGCTGCGAGGCGATCTTGTCACGGAGTTTGCGAACCGTTTCGGCGCTCCCGCGCCGATCGCATTCGAATTTTTCAGCAACGACGTCCTGCGCCGGGCCAACGCGCTCAGTTTCGGAAGAGAGCAGCTGCCGACTTTCGATTTCGGAGAGTCGCGATACGTGATTGCGTTCGGCGCCGATTTCCTGGGGACGTGGAACTCGCCTGTGTCGCAAAGCGTCGGATATGGCCAGATGCGGCAGGGATGGCCGGGAATGCGCGGGAAGTTTGTTCAGGTGGAATCGCGAATGTCGCAAACGGGCGCCAATGCCGACGAGTGGGTTCCGATGAAGCCGGGGCTCGACGGCGTGCTCGCGCTCGGACTCGCGCATGTCATCTTGAAAGCCGGCGGCCGCCGGCCGGACGCGGCAGGCCGAGCCGGGACATTAATTGAAGGTTGGGTGGGCGGCCTGGCCGAATATTCGCCTCAGGAAGTTGAAAAACGCACCGGTGTTGCGACGGCGCGCATCGAAAGGCTGGCGAAAGAATTTGCGGAACAGCGGCCGGCCGTGGCGCTGATCGGAGGCGCTCCGCTGGCGCAAACAAACGGCCTGTTCAGCGCGCTTGCGGTGAATGCCCTCAATGCGCTGGTGGGAAGCATCGAAACGCCGGGCGGGATCTTTTTTACGCCTCAGGTCCGGGTGGCTCAGACCCGATCCATCGACCAGGTTGCAGATTCGAACACTCAGCTGCTGCTGGTCGACGGCGCGAATCCGGTTTTCGCAACGCCGCACACTGCGAAAATGCGCGAGACGTTGATGAAGATTCCTTTCATCGTCAGCTTTGGAAATTTTCTGGATGAGACGAGCACTCTTGCGGACCTGGTTCTTCCGGATCACTCGTTCCTGGAGTCGTGGGTTGAAAGCAGGCCCGAGTCGGGCGCAAAAACCGCGGTGGCGAGCGTGGCCGGGCCTGTCATGCGGCCGCTCCACGATACCAGGGCCATGCCGGATGTGCTGCTGGAGGTTGGGCGGAGGCTGAAGAAGCCGTTGAGTCCGGCGCTTCCGTGGCAAAACTTTGAGGAGATGGTTCGAAACGCGGAGAAATCGCCGGCGGTCATAGACCGCCGCTACAGTGACGCGGCACGAGTCGTGAGTTTTACCGAACCGCAATTTGATGGGGATGCGGGCGAGTACCCGTTTCATTTTCTGCCGTATGCTTCGGCGGCATTCCTCGATGGCTCCACAGCGCATCTGCCCTGGCTGCAGGAATTGCCGGATCCGCTCTCGAGCGCGATGTGGAGCAGTTGGGTGGAGATCAACCCGCAGACGGCGGGAAGACTGCAGATTGCTCAGGGGGATCTTGTGGAGATCACATCGAGCCAGGGCGCGTTGCGGGTTCCGGCGTTTGTGTCGCCGGGGATTGCGCCGGATGTGATTGCGATGCCCGTGGGACAGGGACATGAAACGTTTACGCGTTACGCGAGCGGGCGTGGAGAGAATCCGATCAGCATTCTGGCGCTGGTCAAGGAAAAGGAGACCGGCGCCCTGGCATGGGCTGCGACGCGGGTGAAGATTGCGAAGGCCGGCGCGGCGGATGGGCGGTTGGTCTTGTTTGCGGGTTCGCTGCGGGAGAATGCGCCGGAGCACGATCACAGGTAGGGAGATTTTGAAATTGGACGAATCCTGCATCTCAAATCCGAAATCCGAAATCTCAGATTGGACTGCCAGTCCAATTGGAGATTTCGGATTTCGGATTTGAGATGCAGGATTCGTCCAATTTCAAAATTTAGTTTTTGGAGGAAGAGGGATGACACACCGATGGGGAATGGCAATCGACCTGGACCGATGCACGGGCTGTGAAGCCTGCGTGACGGCCTGCCGCGCCGAAAACAATGTTCCCACAGCGGGACCGGATCAGGCCGCGCGAGGCCGCGCGATCCACTGGATTCGCGTTGAGCGCTATTACGAAGGCGAGTTCCCCGATGTGCGCGTGAAGTTCAGGCCGGTGCTCTGCCAGCAGTGCGACGCGGCACCATGCGAGCCGGTTTGTCCGACATACGCGAGTCATCATACAGAGGAAGGTCTCAACGCGCAGGTCTACAACCGGTGCATCGGTACGCGATATTGCGCGAACGCGTGTCCCTACAACGTCCGGTTTTTCGATTTCGCGAATCCCGTATGGGACAAGCCGCTGAATCTTCAATTGAACCCGGACGTATCCGTTCGCGAAGTCGGTGTGATGGAGAAGTGTACGTTCTGCGTGCAGCGCATCAATGAAGGTAAGACTCGAGCAAAATCGGAAAGCCGGGAAGTGAAAGACGGCGAGATCACGCCGGCATGCGCCCAGGCATGCCCGACGACGGCGATCGTTTTCGGCGACCTGAACGATCCCGAAAGCGAAGTTTCGCGTCTTTCGCGTTCGCCGCGCGGCTCGAAGCTGCTCGAGGACCTGGGCACAAAGCCGAAGATCACTTATTTACGATGAACCTGGAAACGAGAAACAAGATCAACGACGATCTCCTGCGCCCGGTCCTCCATACCTCGCCGTGGTTCTACGTGATCATAGCGGTGCTTGGCGGAATTATCCTGGCCGGCCTGGGGTCGTGGATGTACCAGATGTCGCACGGCCTCGTGGTGGCGGGCATCAAGTGGCCGGTCTACTGGGCCTTCTACATCACGAACTTTGTTTTCTGGATCGGCATCAGCCACGCGGGAACGCTGATTTCGGCGATCCTGCGCCTCGTGAATGCGACGTGGCGCCGGCCGGTGACGCGATGCGCCGAAGTCATCACGGTGTTTGCGCTGATGATCGGCGCAATGTTTCCCATCATTCACCTCGGCCGTCCGTGGCTTGCCTTCTACCTCATGCCGTATCCCAGCGAGCGGGGAATATGGCCGAACTTCCGCTCGCCGCTGGTGTGGGACTTCTTCGCGATCTCGACGTATCTGACAGGCAGCACCCTGTTCCTTTTCCTGCCGGCCATCCCGGACTTCGCGCTCATGCGCGATCGTACGAACGGTCTGCGGAAAAGGATTTACGGCGCGCTCGCTCTCGGCTGGCAGGGAACCACCAAGCAATGGCACCGGCTGGAATCGGCCATGCAGATCATGGCGATCGCGATTGTGCCGGTCGCAATCTCCGTGCATACCATTGTGTCGTTCGACTTCTCCATGGCTCCGGTCCCCATGTGGCACTCCACGGTTTTCGGTCCCTACTTCGTGGCCGGCGCCATCTTCAGTGGAATCGCCGCGCTTATCGTCGCGATGGCGGTGCTTCGGAGACTTCTGCATCTCGAAGAGTATTTGCACCCGGTGCATTTCCATAATCTCGGAAAGCTTTTGCTGACGATGAGCCTGCTATGGGGCTACTTCACATTCGTCGAACGTCTCACCGTCTGGTACGGGAACTCGCCTTCGGAAATGGCCGTGTTCTGGGAGACGCAGACCGGAAGCTACGCGCCTTTGTTCTGGACGATGGTGTTCTGCAATTTTGTGATTCCGCTTCCGCTGCTTAGCATCAGAAGGCTCAGGACGATCACGGGAACAGTCGTTGCGTCCTCACTGATCGTTGTCGGTATGTGGCTGGAGCGATTCCTGATCATCGTCCCGTCGCTGGCGACAAAGAATCTGCCGTACAGCTGGGGCTTTTACCGGCCGCAGCCGGTCGAGATCATGATCACGATTGCTACCTTCGCCGCGATGGCTTTTCTGTATGTGCTTTTCTCGAAATTCGTGCCGATCATCTCGATCTGGGAACTGAAGGTCGGAGGGCATCCGCGCCCCGTGCTGACGCCCCAGGAAGAAGAAGAGGCGCAGGAACTGTGGAGAGTGCGGCCGTGAACGCAGTCTACGCCCTGTACTCCGATCCCGATTCGGCCCAGCTTGCCGTCGAGGGCTTGCGCAGGGAGGGTGTGGCGGAGCGCTCGATCACGGTCATTTCGTCGGAGCCGTTTGAAGAGTACGAGTTCAGCCGTCGCGACAAGCCCACCTGGATTTTCTGGATCGCTACTGCCGGGGGAGCGGTTGGTCTTGTGGCCGCTTATTTGCTGGCTTCCATAACGCAGAGGATGTGGCCGCTTGTGACCGGAGGAATGCCGATTGTCGCCATGTGGCCGAACCTGATCATCATGTTCGAGCTCACAATGCTCGGCGCGATCATCGCAACGGTGATTACGCTCCTCATTACCGCCAGACTGCCTACGACCCGATCGAAACTCTACGATCCGGAGATTTCCAACGGCAAGATCCTGGTGGGCGTCGAAAACCCTCCTGAGAATTCGATCGAAAAACTAAGGCAAGCGTTGCGCGCGACCGGCGGAGAAGTTCACCCGGGCTAATACGGAAATTCGGTGACTGTGATGAGACGTTTTGTGCCTTTGTGTCTTTGTGGTTTAAACACAAAGGCACAAAGGTCTCATTCACTGTCCCCGAGTTTCCCGTTTGGCTGCAGGCCTGGGCTCGCGGTCCATCCATCGAGTGAAGTGATCGAGGTAGGCGTGGGCCGTGCGATTGAGCTGGAGCGGACAAATCGAAACGTAACCCATCGCCATGGCTTCGTAGTCCGTAATCGTTCCGACGGAGCGCGACCGCTCCTGATCTTTGTGCAGCTCCTCATGGAGCCAGAAATATTCGCGGCCGCGCGGATCGAGATTTTCCACCAATACTGTCTTCCCCGCCCTGCGGCCCTGCCGCGTAACGCAGAACGAGCCGTTCCACTCTTCCGGATAGTTCACGTTGAGGATCACGTCAGGCGGTAATCCGTCTTCCATTACTTTGGCGGCGAGACGTGCGGCGACTTTTGCCGCCGGCGTGAAATCGGGGTTCTGACGCGCATATGTGGAGATCGCGATTGCCGGAATACCCTGGAGCGCGGCTTCGAATGCGGCCGCGACTGTTCCGGAGTAGGAGATATCGTCACCGACATTTGCGCCGCGATTCACTCCGGAAATCACGAGGGATGGTTTAATCCTCAGAATTCGCAGCGACGCCAGAATCACGCAATCACTCGGTGTTCCCTGCACGGAGAAGCGATTTGGGGCAAGCTGCTGGTATCGTAAAGGCTGATTCAGCGTAATAGACTGGCTCGTCGCGCTCATCTCGCGGTCGGGGGCGACCACGGTCACGTGCCCAAGATCGGCGAGAGCCACCTCGAGCGCCTGAAGGGCGGGTGATTGAATTCCATCGTCGTTTGTAACCAGGATTAAAGGTTGCATAGAGCGGCGGGCGCAAAAAAATCGGGACGAGAGGATTTGAACCTCCGACCACACGCACCCCAAGCGTGTGCGCTACCAGGCTGCGCTACGTCCCGATGCACTCACTTTAGGTTTTCCGCTGGAGCAAAGTCAAGATATCCCGCAGTTCTTTGCGGACCTGAATCAGTATCTGGTCGCGCTCGGAACCTTGCGGAGGGCGGTTGCGTGACAACTGTTTTCGCGCGCCCGGAATCGTGAAGCCGCGCTCGTAGAGCAGTTCCTTTACTTTGAGGACCATCTCCACGTCCTTCCTCTTATATACACGGTGACCGGACTTGGATTTTGCGGGAAGGAGAACTGGAAATTCGGTTTCCCAGAATCGCAGGACGTACGGCTCGATCCCGGCGATTTCGCAGACTTCGCCGATCTTGAAGAACAGTTTGTCCGGAATCGCTTGCGTCGACATAGGGCTAGGAAATCACAGGGACACAAAATCACAAAGACTTGGCGGCTCGGGCTTTCGCGCGCTGTTTGATTATAATCGGCGTTCCGGTGAACGGAAATTTCTCGCGAATTCGATTCTCGACGAAACGTTCGAAAGAGAAATGCAGCTTGCGAACTTTGTTCGAGAACATGACAAACGTCGGTGGGTTGACTTTGACCTGTGCGATGTAACGAATTTTCACATCAGCCGGCAAACCGCCACGGTACAAAACTTCCTGACGCAGAAACTGATTCAAATCTTTGGTCGGAACTCGCACAAATCTGGAGCGGTGAACTTCCTCTATGATTCCATACAGTTTCTGGACTCGCTGACCGGTCTTTGCTGAAAGGAAGACGATCGGCGCGAAAGAAAGAAACTTCAGTTTCTCCCGGATTTCCCGTTCGTAATCGGCGGTGATGCTGGCGCTTTTTTCGACGACATCCCATTTGTTTACAGCAATGATGACGGATCGGCCGGCCTCGTGAGCGTATCCCCCGATGTGCGCGTCCAGCGCCGTGACGCCCGCGGGCCCGTCGATCAGCAAAATCGCCACATCGCTGCGCTCCAGGTGACGTCGCGCCATGACCACACTCAGCTTCTCGGCTTTGAGTTCCGTCTTACCTTTTCGTCGGATTCCGGCGGTATCGACAAACCGAATGGTCATAGGTCCAAACCGAACGAGACTGTCCACTGCATCCCGTGTCGTGCCGGCGATCGGAGAAACCATCGCGCGCTCCTGACCCACAAGTCGATTCAGCAGAGTCGATTTGCCCACGTTCGGACGCCCGATGATGGCCACGCGTATCTCCTGTTCCGCCTCCTCATTATCTTCCACGGGTGCTGGAATCGAAATTGCTGACTGGTCTAGCAGTTCGGTAAAACCGCGGCCGTGCTCGGCTGACACCGGAAAGACATGGTCGAAGCCAAGCCGGAAGAATTCAGCAACTTCCGGTGTTTGCTTTTCCGAATCGATCTTATTGACAACGAGGAAAGTGGTCGCTCGGGTGCGCCGAAGAAGCCGGGCAAGTTCCTGATCAGAGGCGGTTATCCCGGCGCGGCCGTCTACGATGAAGTAGATGAGAGAGGCGCTCTCGATTGCGATCTGGGCCTGTTCCAGGATGCGAACCGGAATTTCGGTTTGTTCGCCCGGAATAATGCCACCAGTATCAACAATCTCGAAAGAGCGTCCGTTCCAGGTGGCCGTACCGTAGATACGGTCGCGGGTAATGCCGGGTTCGTCAGTCACAATCGAACGGCGCTGCCCGATGATCCGATTGAATAATGTGGATTTCCCGACGTTCGGCCGTCCGACGACGGCGATGAGGGGCAGTTGTGAGTCCATTGAGGCGCTCCGGAGACAGCGAGAATCCGCTCTCCTTTTGGAAGATAACACATCAAAAGGTATTGGACCTGTACTGTCTTCCGGTGATTTATAGTAGGATCATCACCGTAACTGATAGCGATTTGAAAACCCATGATCGGAAAGTTGCCCCGAAGCTGCCTTTCAGCTTCGGCTGATTTCCGATCTTTTTTTTTGGCCGCAGGGACGTGCGGGGGGACCGGCCATTGCCCCGACGTCAAGAGAAGGTGAAAAACGTATGCAAGACCAGGCAGAGACCGTCAATATTCTCAACGCCATCGCGAATGCACAAAGCTCGCAAGAGTACCAGGAACTGAATTGGGAGGGATCTCTCGAGGACTACCTCAAGCTCGTGCAGGACTCCCCGCGCGTGACCCGCAACGCATTCCAGCGGATCTACGACATGATCCTTTCGCACGGCATGGACGAGTACTCCGAGCACAAGAGGAGGATCACGCGCTACCGGTTCTTCCGCGACGACAAGTACAACGGACGTGATGCGGTCTATGGCATCGACCAGAGCCTGAATCATCTGGTGGACATCTTCAAGTCCGCTTCTCGAAACTACGGTACCGAACGTCGCGTCATCCTGCTCCATGGTCCAGTGGGAAGCGCGAAGAGCACGATTGTCAGGCTCCTGAAGAAAGGTCTCGAGGAGTATTCGCACACTCCGGCGGGCGCGATGTACACGTTCGCGTGGACGAACATTGCGAACGACCTCGAGAAAGAAGTCTACGCGCTGGTCAACGACGAGCTGCCGTGCCCGATGCGCGAGGAGCCTCTCCACCTGATCCCGCCTCCACAGCGCGGCAAGCTGATCGAAGAGCTGATGCGCAACATTTCCGACAAGTCGTATCAGATCCAGGTCGAAGGCGATCTTTGCCCGGCCTGCCGGCAGATGTATCGCGAGCTGACGCGGCGCTACAAGGGCGACTGGTTCAAGGTTATGGATCACATCAAGGTCCGCCGCCTCGTGCTCTCGGAAAAGGATCGCAACGGCATCGGCACATTCCAGCCGAAAGACGAAAAGAACCAGGACTCCACCGAGCTGACCGGCGACATCAATTATCGGAAGATCGCGATCTATGGCTCCGACTCCGATGCCCGCGCATTCAACTTCGACGGCGAATTCAATGTCGCCAACCGCGGCATCATTGAATTCATCGAAGTCCTGAAGCTCGAGGTTGCGTTTCTGTACGACCTGCTCGGCGCAAGCCAGGAACACAAGATCAAGCCGAAGAAATTCCCCCAGACCGATATCGACGAAGTCATCATCGGCCATACCAACGAGCCCGAGTACCGCAAGCTCCAGAACAACGAGTTCATGGAAGCGCTGCGGGACCGCACGGTGAAGATCGACATTCCATACATCACGAAACTTACGGATGAGATCAAGGTGTACGAAAAGGACTACAACTCCCAGCGTATACGCGGCAAACACATCGCGCCTCACACGATTGCCATGGCGTCAATGTGGGCCGTGCTGACTCGTCTCGAGATCCCGAAAAAAGCCAACCTGACGCTGCTCCAGAAGCTGAAGCTTTACGACGGCAAGACGCTCGCCGGGTACACCGAAGATTCAGTAAAGGAACTTCAAAAAGAAGCCGCACGCGAAGGCATGGACGGCATTTCGCCGCGCTACATCCAGGACAAGATCTCGAACGCGCTCGTCAACGAGCAGTTCGCGGGATGCGTCAACCCGTTCATGGTTTTGAACGAACTGGAAAGCGGGCTGCGGCATCACTCGCTCATCAAGTCGGACGAGCAGCGGAAGGGCTTCCGAGAACTGCTTGCCGTCGTCAAACATGAGTATGAGGACATGGTGAAGAACGAGGTCCAGCGGGCGATCTCCGCGGACGAGGAAGCGATCTCGCGGCTGTGTTCCAACTACATCGATAACGTCAAGGCATACACGCAGAAGGAGCGCGTGAAGAACAAGTACACCGGACAGGATGAAGAGCCGGACGAGCGCCTGATGCGATCGATAGAAGAGAAGATCGATATTCCGGAAAGCCGCAAGGACGACTTCCGGCGAGAGATCATGAACTACATCGGCGCTCTCGCGATCGAAGGCAAGTCCTTCAACTATCGCACCAACGAGCGGCTGTACAAGGCGCTCGAGTTGAAGCTGTTCGAAGACCGCAAGGACTCGATCAAACTGACAAGCCTCGTCTCGAATGTCGTGGACAAGGAAACACAGGAAAAGATCGACGTCGTGAAGGGCCGCCTGATCAAGGGCTACGGTTATTGCGATGTATGCGCCACCGACGTTTTGAACTACGTGGCCAGCATTTTTGCGAGAGGTGACGCCAAGGAGTAACGCCTTCGTGCCTTTGTGTCCTAGTGTTTTAAACACAAAGGCACAAAGGCACAAAGACACAAAATCATGGTTCTAAACATAGAGCAGGATTATCTTCGATTCCGGCAGATTGTCCGGGGCAGGATCAAGCAGGATCTGAAGAAATATATTTCTCAGGGAGAGCTGATCGGAAAGAAGGGGAAGGACTTCGTCAGCATTCCGATTCCCCAGATCGAAATGCCTAATTTCCGCTTCGGACGCCGGAACACGGGCGGAGTCGGACAGGGCGAAGGCGACCCCGGCACTGCGCTGTCACCCGGCGATGTCGACGAGGACGGCGCCGGCCAGGCCGGCAACGCTCCCGGCGCGCACATACTCGAAGTCGATCTCACCATGGAGGAACTCGCGCAGATCCTTGCCGAAGAGCTGGAGCTGCCGCGAATCCAACCCAAAGGCAGCGCGAGGCTCAAGACCGAGCGCGATCGTTACTCGCAGGTGTCGAAGGTGGGACCCGAGTCGCTGCGGCATTTCAAGCGCACGTATAAAGAAGCGCTGAAGCGCCAGATAACGGCCGGCACTTACGACCCGCTCAATCCGTACATCGTTCCGATTCACGAAGACAAGCGTTACCTGTCCTGGAAAACCAAACAGCGGCCCGAGAGCAATGCCCTCATCCTTTATATGATGGACGTGTCCGGCTCGATGGGCGACGAGCAGAAGGATATCGTGCGCGTCGAATCGTTCTGGATCGACACGTGGATCCAGACCAACTACAACGGCGTCGTGACCCGCTACATCATTCACGACGCGGTTGCGCAGGAAGTCGACGCGGAAACGTTCTTCCACACCCGCGAAAGCGGCGGTACGGTGATCTCTTCAGCATACGAACTGTGCCTCAAGATCATCCACGAAGAGTACCCGCAGGACCTGTGGAACCTTTATATCTTCCACTTCTCCGACGGAGACAACTGGTCCGGAGGCGATACCGACCGCTGCATCAATCTTTTGAAAACGAATCTCCTGCCCAGAGTGAACCTTTTCGGTTACGGCCAGGTCGAGAGCACATACGGAAGCGGCCAGTTCATTCGGGAGCTCGAAAACAACATTGCGGATGCCGATAACCTCGTCACCTCGCGTATCGAGAACAGGGAAGACATCTACCAGTCGATCAAAGATTTTCTTGGAAAGGGCAAGTGATGTCGCTGACCGTTCAAAGCAGAAGGCAAAGCCTTACGCCGGAGTTGACGCGGCTCAATCGGGAAATTGAAGCGCATGCGCGGGAGTACGGCCTCGACTTTTACGAAACGTTTTTTGAAATCCTCGATTTCGAAGAGATGAACATGGTGGCCGCCTACGGTGGGTTTCCAAACCGCTATCCTCACTGGAAGTTCGGGATGGAATACGAGCGGCTCAACAAGAGCTACGCCTACGGTCTGCACAAGATCTACGAGATGGTCATCAACAACGACCCGTGCTACGCGTACCTGCTCGAGTGCAATCACCTGGTCGATCAGAAGCTCGTGATGGCCCACGTGTACGGGCACTGCGATTTCTTCAAGAACAATATCTGGTTCTCGAAGACGAATCGCAAAATGATGGACACCATGGCGAACCACGCCACGAAAGTGAGGAAATACATCGATAAGTACGGCCTGGACGCCGTCGAAGGTTTTATCGATATCTGTCTGTCCATCGATGACCTCATCGATCATCATTCGGTGTTCATCGAGCGCAAGGCCAAGCCCCGGCCAGACTCCGAAGAACCGATCATCATCAAGAAAATTGCGTCGAGCGAATACATGGATGACTTCATCAATCCGAAGGAGTTCATGGACCAGCAGAAGCAGAAGCTGGAAGAAGAACGGCAGAGGCGCCGCCGTTTTCCCGAACAGCCGCAGAAAGACATTCTGCTGTTTCTCCTCGAACATGGCCCGCTCGAAACCTGGCAGCGCGACATCCTCTGGATGATTCGCGAAGAGGCGTACTACTTCGCGCCGCAGGCTCAGACCAAGATCATGAATGAAGGCTGGGCGACTTACTGGCACGCGAAGATCATGACCCAGCGCGCCCTGAATGACGCCGAAGTCATCGACTTTGCCGACCACCACTCGGGAACCGTCGCCGCTCATCCCGGACAGATCAACCCGTACCGCCTGGGCTTCGAGCTGTGGAAAGACATCGAGGATCGCTGGAACAAAGGCAAGTTCGGTAAAGATTACGACGAGTGCGACGATTACATCTCCAAACGGGAATGGGATATCGGTCTCGGCCTGGGCCGTGAAAAAATCTTCGAGACCCGGCGCGTTCATAACGACATCACCTTCATCGATGCGTTCTTCACCGAAGAGTTCTGCCACGAGCACAAATTTTTCACGTATCACTTCAATGCCGAGCGCGGTATGTACGAGATTGCCGACCGCAACTGGAAAAGCGTGAAGCAAAAACTGCTCTTCTCGCTGACAAACTTCGGACAACCGTTTATCTACGTCACGGATGGAAATTTCGAAAACCGCGGCGAGCTGCTGCTGGAGCACCGGCATGAAGGCATCGATCTGCGGATCGATTACGCAAAGGATACGCTCAGGAATTTATATCCGATCTGGTCGAGACCGGTGCACCTGAAAACTCTGGTTGAAGGCAAGGGCAGGATGTTCACTTATGACGGTGAAAAGCATAGTGAGAGGAAGATAGATGGATGACATAAAGATTACTACAGACATTGAAGCGACAGATCAACTTGGAATGCTCTTGAAAAGCATGACGGTGGAGTCACTGCGCAAGGGAGATCTCCAGAGGCAGGCGAAGGCGATCGTCGAAAAGATCACCTATCTCGGTTCCGAACTGAAGGTCATCGAAGTGGATGGCGTGTCGAACGCCGTGCAGATCCGCAGCAAAACGCCTGCTGGGGATGGATTCATCGAGATTATCCTTCGCGGGGGAAACTGGTTATCGCTGGAGCGAAAACCCGCCGCTCTACATATTTCCAAGGGTGACTTCGAAAAACTGGTCCGGCACCTGACGGAGCTGTTCTAGAAACCGGAAGTAACGGCAAAATGGGGTTGTAGCCGCGCGGATTTGTGCCTTTGTGTCTTTGTGGTTTGAACACAAAGGCACAAAGGCACAAAGGCACAAATCCGCGGTTACAACCCTGTTTTCATGTTTGAATAAAGCCGTATGACTCTTGCCATCGAAACGCGGCAATTAACCCGGTTCTTCGATGATCTCTGTGCCGTGGACCACGTGGACCTGCAGGTCGAACGCGGGACGTTTTACGGATTCCTCGGACCGAACGGCGCGGGAAAGTCGACGACGATCAAGATGCTGACCGGGTTGCTGGCCGCGTCCGATGGACAGATTCTCGTCCTGGGCAGGAACATGCTGGATCCGAAACAGGCGCTGGAAGCCAAGAGAATGATCGGCGTCGTGCCTGAAGACCTGGCGCTGTTCGACAACCTGACCGCCCGCGAGCACCTCACCTTTATCGGCCGGATCTACCTGCTGCCGCACGATACGATTCGCAAACGCATCGATGAATTGCTGTCGCTGCTCGGGCTTCAGAACGACGAAAAGAAGCTCACGCTGGAATACTCTCACGGCATGAAGAAGAAGCTCGCCCTCGCTGCGGCGCTGTTGCCGAACCCGGATCTGTTGTTCCTCGACGAGCCCTTCGAGGGAGTGGACGCGATCACGTCCCGTGTCATCCGGGAAATGCTGGCCGTCTATGTCGATCGCGGTTCGACGGTGTTCCTGACCTCCCACGTGCTCGACCTGGTCGAAAGAATGTGCACACACGTGGGAATCATCGCGTCGGGAAAGTTGGTGGAACAGGGATCGCTGGATGAACTCCGCCAGGGCAGCTCGCTCGAAGCGCGCTTCCTCGAGAAGGTCGGAGCGGATCCCGAAGTGACACAGAAACTGTCCTGGCTGGAGGATGCCGGCACGGGCTAAATCGCATGAACCGGGAGCACTTTCGAACGTTTCTCTGGTTGCGGTGGCGTCTCCGCGTCCATCAAAACAAGCGGATGGGAAGCGCCAGCCTTTTTATCCAGAGGCTCTTCCTCGGTTTAGGCATTGCCGGGGCCGTTGTGATGTTTGTCGCGTCCCTGCTTCTGGGAGTGTTCGTCCTGCCGATGGCGTCGCCGCCAATCCTCATGCTGGTATGGGACGGGGTCGTCGCTGCTTTTCTATTCGTCTGGATGGTCGAACTGCTTGTCGAGCTGCAGCGGTCTGAGATCCTGTCGATGGAGAAGTTCCTGCATCTGCCCGTCTCACTCAATGGAGCCTTCCTGATCAATTACGCAGGGTCGATGCTCAGCCCCGTCGCATTCGTGTCCCTGTCGGCAATGATCGGGCTGTCCATCGGACTGACCTTTTCAATGGGCCCTTCCATGCTCGTGTTGTTTCCGCTGGTGGCGGCATTCTTTGTGGCCGTCACGTCGATCACTTATCAGTTTCGGGGATGGCTGGCTTCTCTGATGGTGAACAAGCGGCGCAGGCGCACGATCATTTCGATCGCAACGATCGTGTTCGTGCTCCTTGCGAATTTGCCGAACCTCCTGACGCAGCCCTGGCGGGCCCGTGGCAACATCGCGTCTCGTGCGGAAATGGATAAGGAAATCTCCAGGATCGATCAGTTGCTGGCGACGGGCCAGATAGACAATGCCGAACACCGCCGGCAGGTCATGGCTGTCAGGGGCAAATATCGGTTTGGCGGGCGTCTGGCCGGCCTGCAACTGGAGGAGATTCAGAGTGTGGCTACAATCGTAAACACTGCGGTTCCGCTCGGCTGGCTTCCGTATGGCGCCAGGACGGCGGCAGAGGGCAGGGTTTTGCCCTCACTGCTGGGCGCTCTTGGACTCATCCTGATCGGAGGGGCAAGCCTGGCGCGTTCTTACCGCACGACTTTGCGGTTATATACAGGACAGTTCGGTTCGAGCAGGCCGCGCGCGGCAACCGTCGCCTCTGCGAACGTGGCGCCGGGTTCCGCGGGTTTGCTTGAAAAGCGCCTTCCATGGCTTTCCGAGCAGGCGTCAGTCATCGCGCTGGCATGCTTCCGCTCGCTCACAAGGGCCCCTGAAGCGAAGCTGCTGATCTTGTCTCCGATGATCATGGTCATCGTGGGAACGATGTTCCTGCGAGGCTATTCGGACCCACCCGAATTCGTCCGGCCGTTTATGGCCTTCGCCGGGATCGGTATGATTCTCGTTACACTGTTGCAACTGGCCGGGAACCAGTTCGGATTCGACCGAAGCGGCTTCCGCGCTTACGTGCTGGCGCCCGCTGAGCGGAGAGACATTCTCCTCGGGAAAAACCTCGCGTTGGCGCCGCTGGCCCTGGGACTGGCGGCCGCCGTCGTCCTGGTCGTGCAGTTTATCTACCCCATGCGAGGGGACCATTTTCTTGCAGCTCTGGCCCAGACGATTCCGATGTACCTGCTGTTTTGTCTTTTTGGGAACTTTCTTTCGATGCTCGCTCCGGTGCCTGTGGCTCCCGGTTCCCTAAAACCCTCTAAACCCAAGGGTATGGCGATTCTCATCCAGATCGGGTTTTTCTTCCTCTTTCCTCTGGCTCTATCTCCGACTCTCATTCCCCTGGGACTCGAGTTTGTGCTCGCTTGGGCAGGATGGTGGACGTGGTTTCCGGCCTACCTGGTCTTTATCCTGCTGGAGTCTGCAGCAGTTGCTTGCGTATATCCTCTGGTTGTGGATTGGCAAGGCGAGCTGCTGCAGCGCCGCGAACAACAGATTCTGGAAGTCGTGACCAGCAAAATCGAGTAATCTGGCAGTGAAGTTGCTTGGAATTTAGTGCAAGTGTAGTAACTTTCGCTCTCTTCCGGCAGGAGGCCGTAATGAGTTTGGAAAGAAAAGAAGATTCTGTCGAAATCCTGTTTGAACATGTTGGCCGGCTCGAGCGGATGTTGGAAGCGACGAAGTGTCTCTCTTCCACGCTCGATCTTGTCGAATTGACTGAAATCATTCTCCGGATCATCCGCCAGGAAGTCCCTGTGGATCGGGTGACGGCCTTCATGGTGGATCGGGAATCGAGGATTCTGCGGTCGGTCGTGGCCCAGGGTGTGGGAGATTTCGTCATACGCATTCCCATTGGAGTGGGTATCGCCGGCGCCGTTGCTCAGACCGGCGAGATACTGGATGTCCCCGACGCTTACTCGGACAAGCGATTCTATCCCGCCATAGATTCCTTAACGGACTATCACACGAACGATATCCTCTGCCTGCCGATCCTCAATCGCGAGCGAAACATCGTGGGAGTGCTCGAACTCTTGAATCGGGATCGGCCGATTACGGACGACGACAAGACATTCCTTCGCGATATTTCGATTCACATTGGCCTGGCGCTGGAACTCGCCTGGGCCCATCGAGAATGTCTCGAGAAGCAAAAGCTGGAGGAAGAACTGAGAGTCGTCCGGGAACGTTTGGTCGAGTTAGACCGTCTGCAGCTCATGGGCGAGTTGATTGGCTGCGTCATGCACGAATTACACAATCCTCTTGCCATCGTGGTCGGCAACGTCGAGCTTCTGAAAATGCACCTGGAGCCGGGTGTGCGATCCCGAATGAGCGCATATCTTGACAAGATCGAAGCGGCCGCCGACCGTTCTGCCGCAACGGTTCGAACATTTTTGAGTTTTGTGGAAGCGCCACGGCGCGAACGCCGTCAAGTGGATCTGGTGGAAGTGTTGCGACAAACGCTTGCGTTGCGCAAGTACCACGAGATACGCGCGGGCATAGAGGTTATTGACGATCTTCAGAAAGTTCCAGTCGTCATGGCCAATCAGGAAGAAATCCAGGAGGTCTTTCTGATCCTCTTGAAGAACGCGGAAGAAGCGGTTAGCGGCCGGCAACAGGAGCCGCTGATCACCCTGCGCAGCTCGTATAATTCCGGCTCGGAAATCGTCCACATCGACATTATGGATAACGGCCGGGGTATTCCGCCTGAAGCGCATTCACGAATTTTCGAGCCTTTCTTTACAACGAAGCCGAAGGGAACAAGCACGGGGCTGAGTCTCACTATCGCTCGAAAAGTCGTCGAGGGGCACGGAGGCAAAATCTGGGTGGAAACGAAGAAAGACGTCGGCACGACGCTGAGTATTGAGTTGCCTGCCTAGTGGCGTGCGAGAAATGTATTCCCCTCCTTCCAAAGGAGGGGTGGACGCGCTGTCAAGAAAATGCTGCGAAGCCTCCATTGAAAGGCGCGGACGGGGTGGTCAGTTCGGCGAACGTTTCGTGTGAGCGACCACCCCGTCTGCGCCTTTCAATGGAGGCTTCGCAGCATTTTCTTGATGGCGCAGCCACCCCTCCTTTGCAAGGAGGGGAATACGTTTCTCGCAAATTGCCGCGTTTTCAATTCGCTTTCATTTGTGTCTTCTCCTCTACTGGTCTACGATTTCCGCAAAGGGAGGCACATACCCCATGATTCTCAGACTCACCTTTCTCATGCTTTTCCTGGCATCGTCGCTCCGCGCCGAAGTGGTCCGGATCGAAGTGAAGAGCCGGGGCGATCTTCTTTCCGGCAAAACATTCGGCTTCGTAGGCGGCTACGAAAAGTTGTCCGGCAAGATCTACTTTGCGGTCGATCCTGCCAACAGCGTGAACCGGACTGTTGTCGACATCGACAAGGCACCCCGAAACGCGTCCGGAAAAGTGGAATTCTCGTCGGATTTCTATCTGATCAAACCAAAGGACGCGGGACACGGGAACGGAACGGTTCTCTACGAGGTTTCAAACCGCGGAGGCAAGGGTATGCTCGGCTTCTTCAATTTCGCCTCCGGGAGCCTCGACCCGCAAACAGCGTCCGACGTCGGCGATGGCTTTCTGCTTGAACAGGGCTTCACGCTGCTCTGGGTTGGCTGGCAATTCGACGTTCCGAATCGTGAAGGCTCGCTGCGGGCCTATGTGCCGATCGCGCGCGAACCGGACGGACGGCCGATCCGCGGTCTCGTGAGAAGCGATTTCGAGCCGGTCGAGAAAATCATGGAGGCATCCCTCGCCGACCGTGCGCACATGGCATACGCGGTGGTCGATCCAAAGGATCCTGCAAACGTCCTTACAGTACGGGACTCCGCCGAAGGGCAGCGCCGCACGATCCCTCGAGATCAGTGGGATTTCACATCCGACGGCCGCAGCATACGCATGGCTGCGGGTTTCGAACCGAAGAAGATTTACGAGATTGTGTACAAGTCCCAGGACCCGCCGGTTGCCGGACTCGGTTCTGCAGCCATTCGCGATTCGATTTCCAGGCTGAAATACGGATCCGCCCCCGAGCTTTCAATCGCGGCCGGCACAGTCAAGCGCGCGATCGCATATGGCGCTTCACAGAGCGCCCGCTTCATTCGGACTTACCTGTATGACGGGTTCAACGAGGACGAGTCCCATCGAAAAGTATTTGATGGAATGATGTCCGAACGCGCAGCCAGTGCCCGGGGAAGTTTCAATGTCCGTTTTGCCCAGCCGTCTCGCGATGGAGATCCATGGGCAAACTTTCTTTATCCCGTCAACGTTTTTCCTTTTACCGACGCAGCGCAGCTCGATCCCGAAACGGGGCGCCGCGATGGGCTGTTGAGTCACGCCACGAAAGAGCAGTTCCGGCCGAAAATCATGTACACGAATTCGTCGTACGAATACTGGGGCCGCGTCGGCTCGCTGTTTCACACGACCATTGACGGCAAAGAAGACGTTACCTTGATGCCGAACGTCCGTGCCTACCTGTTTGCCGCAGCCCAGCACGGACCTGCGGCGTTTCCGCCGCCTCGAAACGTCGGCCAGCAAATGAACAATCCGCTGGACTACCGCTGGACCATGCGCAAACTGCTTCTCTCGATGAATCGTTGGATTGCGGACGGTACCGAACCGCCGCCAAGCGCCGTTCCCCGCATCGCCAATGGCACGCTGATCTCTCGAGACAAGCTGAAGTTTCCTGCTGTTCCAAATGTGGTCGTACCCGCAGCTCCGCAAAACGCACGTCGCACGGATTACGGCTCGGACTTCGCGACGAAAGGCGTCGTTAGCCAGGAGCCGCCAAAACTCGGTTCGGCATTCCCTGTTTTCATTCCGCAGGTGGATGCCGACGGCAACGACGTTCCCGGAATCCGCATGCCCGAGCTTGTAGTGCCGCTGGCCACCTACACCGGCTGGAATCTGTACAACGAACGCTCCGGACCGGCGAATGTGATGGCCACCACGACCGGATCGTTCATTCCATTCCCGCGCACTCGCGCCGAGCGTGAGAAGACAAATGACCCCCGGCTTTCGGTAGAGGAACGATATGGAAATCGCGATCGCTATCTGGATCTCGTCCTGAAAAGCGCGAACGACCTCGTCTCCAAAGGCTACCTGATCAATGAGGACGTTCCCCGCATCGTGCAGCAAGCCGGGGCGCGCTGGGACTTTGTGATGGGGACAGCGAATTGAGGTTGCCATGAAAATCCATCAATACGGAACACTCGTGGTCCTGCTCGCATTGTCGCTGGCGGTAAATGTAGTCGCGGGCCTTAGCCCGCGTAGCCAGCGAGCCACGGCGGACGCCGCCACGCTCAAAGCGGTCTCAGCGGCCAAAGCTTTTCTTGCGACGCTCGACAGCCGCCAGAGTGCGAAGGTCAGCCTGGATCTCAACAAAACCACTCGATCCAACTGGTCCAATCTTCCGACTGGCGCGGTATTTCAAAATGGCTCTACCCAGCGCAACGGCGTAAAGCTTGGCGACCTCACCGCTGCTCAGCAGGACGCCGCGCTCGCGCTGGTTGCGGCGACTTTGAGTCCGGCGGGTTATCAGAAGGTGATCAACATCGTGAATGCCGACGAGACGTTGGAGCGTACGAGCGCTCCGGGTCGTGCCGCGACAAGCGGCACCAGGTTCGGAAGGGCCGAATACTACATTGCGATTCTTGGTGCGCCTTCCGCCACCCAACCCTGGATGATTCAATTCGGCGGCCATCATCTGGGGATCAACATCACGCTCGCGGGCGCCCAGAACGTGTTGACGCCAAGCCACACGGGCGCGCAACCAAGTATGTACACCTTCAATGGCCAGTCGATCCGGCCGCTGGGGAAAGAAAATGACAAGGCTTTCGCGCTGATCAATGCTCTAAGCGCGGCGCAGCAGAAGCAGGCGATTCTCTACTATCAAGTGCGGGACGTTGTTCTCGGGCCGGGTCACGACGGAGAGGTTATTCAACCCGAAGGTGTCCGTGCGTCCGGTTTCAACGCGGCTCAACGAGCCATGCTGCTCGACCTGGTGAGCGAATGGGTCAACATCCTCAATGAGGCCGCCGCTGCAGCCAAAATGGCGGAGATCCAGACGAATTTGGCGGATACGTACTTTGCCTGGAGCGGACCAATAACAAATGGCAGCCGCGCGTATTTTCGCATTCAGGGCCCGACGGCGATGATCGAGTACGCTCCGCAGGGCTCGGGCACGGATCATATCCACACATTTTATCGTGACCCGACCAACGATTACGGTGCGAAGCTCTTCAAGCCATGAAAACGGCACGGCGGTTCGGCCTGATTCTCATTCTTTTTGTATTTCCGGTGATGCTGCTTGCGCATCGTCTCGATGAATATCTGCAGGCGACGCGGCTGTCCGTCGGGTTGGACCGAATCATTTTGAAGACAGACCTCACTCCCGGCGTGGACGTTGCGCCGCTGGTCTTCTCTTTGATCAATACCAATCACGATGGCCGGATTTCTGAGGCAGAGGGAAGGGCGTACGCAAATCGCGTTTTGGAAGAGACCGCTATCGAGGTGGACGGCCGGCGCCAACACCTGGATCTCGTCAGCTTTCAGTATCCGTCTTTTCAAGAGATGACTGCCGGGGTAGGCACGATTCGGATCGAAGCGCGGGCGTCCTGGAGGGGCACTCCCGGCCGGCATTCGCTCTCCTATCAGAACAATCATCGGCCCGATCTCGGCGTTTATCTGGTGAACGCGCTTGTCCCGGCGAGCCGCGAAATCGAAATCACAGAACAGAATCGCGATCCACGCCAGCGTGGAATACGATTGGGCTTCAACGTGATGCCTTTCCCAGGCCCTAAATCACTAATCACAGATGGCCACTGACCAATGGTGAATTGAACGAACGCGGGCTAAAGCCCGCGACTACATTTTAAACCAAACGTTGATCCCCAATGTAGTCGCGGGCTTTAGCCCGCGTTCGTTCAATTCACCATTGGTCAGTGGCCATCTGTGATTAGTGATTTGGGGAACGCCGGATAGACCTCTTCACGACAGGGGCTAGAAGGCGCAGTTCTTCCATCAGTTCGGCGAAGGCCTCGGGCAGCAGGGCCTGGGGGCCATCAGACAACGCTTTCTCGGGTTGGTCGTGAACTTCGATGATCAGGCCATCGGCGCCGACAGCGACAGAAGCGCGGCTCATGGGAGCGACTTTATGGCGCTTCCCGGTGCCGTGGCTCGGATCGACGATGATGGGCAAATGGGAAATGCGCTTCACTGCGGGAACGATCGAAAGATCGAGTGTGTTGCGCGTGTGGTCGGCGAAGGTTCGGATTCCGCGCTCGCACATGATCACCTGATAATTGCCTTCGGACATGATGTACTCGGCGGCGAGGAAAAACTCGTCGAGAGTCGCGCTCATGCCGCGCTTCAGCAGAACGGGTTTCCGGGCGCGGCCCGCGGAGCGAAGCAACGCAAAATTCTGCATGTTGCGAGCGCCGAGCTGAATGATGTCGGCGTATTCTTCCACCATCCTGAGGCTTTCGGCATCAATCGCTTCCGTCACTACGGGGAGGCCGGAAGCCTCGCGTGCCTTCGCGAGAATCTTCAGACCTTCGAGCCCCAGACCCTGGAAGCTGTAAGGCGAACTTCGCGGCTTGAAGGCGCCGCCGCGAAAGAGGTGGGCGCCGGCAGATCGGACCTTTTCGGCAATGCGCAGAGTTTGTTCTTCACTTTCGACGGCGCACGGTCCCGCCATGACGACCACTTCGGGGCCGCCGATCACGACGTTTCCGACGCGGATCTCCGTGTTGTCCGGCTTCAATTCGCGGCTGATCAGCTTGTAGGGCTGAGTGACCGGGATCACTTCGGCGATACCGGACATATCTTCGAACTGGCCCGGTTCGATGGCTCCCGGGTTTCCCGTTATGCCAATCGCGGTGCGGTTCGCGCCAGGCATGGCGTGAGGCTTAAATCCAAGCGCCTCGATTTTCCTGCATACTCGATCGACGTCTTCCCGGGTGGCGTCTGCTCGCATTACGATCAGCATAGATACAACAATCTTAGCATCCGCCTGTGATCGCGCGCAGCGCATCCGAATAGCGCCGCGTAGCGGCAGCAGAATGTGGCCCCACGCGTGAGGGCGTGTTGCCCGATTCGAAAGAGAGAGACCGGGCATGGAAAAATGGATTCCCCTCCTTGAAAAGGAGGGGTGGCTGCGCCGTCAATAAAATGCCGCGAAGCCACCTTTAAAGGCGTAGACGGGGTGGTCGCTTACACACCATGTTTCAAAACGCATACTGCAACGTGACTTGTGAGCGACCACCCCGGCCGTGCCAATTCGGAACGGATTTTTTTTGATGGCACGGCCACCCCTCCTTTTCAAGGAGGGGAATCCATTTTCTCGTGCCCGGTCTCTCTTTCGAATTGAGCAACACGCCCGTGAGTGTGGGGTAGGTGGTTGCAGTTAAAAGGTCAGCCCCGCAAGGGGCGTAAGATTCGGGAGAACCATCTTACGTCCTGGCGGAGCTGGTAAATGAGGGTTTACGATACTCCCCACGCTCACGCGTGGGGCTACATTATGCCGCCGCTACGCGGCTTTCATCACTCTTTCACTTCTATTCCCATGGGATTCTCAATCAGAGTTCCATCGATGGTGTACTGATTAGGCACGTACGGCAGCGGTACAGGAATCGGCGTGCGGCATTGTCCCGCCCGCTGAAACACCGCGTTGGCGAAAACGATGGTATTGCCGAAACCGCCGTCTTCACGCCATTCCGTCCAGTGGCCCGATCCGGTTCTGCTGGTATCGATTGCCCAGTGGATGCCGTCGTGACCGACGTCCTTGGCATAGTCGCCGTGCATGAAGATCTGATCTCCTTCCTGACTGGCAATCCCGTTCCAGTCGGGGAAGGTCGTGGAGTACCAGCGATAACGGAAGTGCGTCCCGACAACACCAATGAAGTCGAAGCAGATTCCCTGAGTAGCCATTTGCGTGTGAACAGGAGACGCATCATTAAACGCTGTAATCGTCCAAAGGTTTCCGCCTTTCACCAGATCGGGACTCGGCGTGGGAACTGGAACCAGAAGTTGGGCATGGGAGGGGGCAATTGTCGCGAAGTTGAGTACAAGGACTCCTGAAGCAACAATCGCGGTAACTTTATTGAACAAATTCATCTAATCCTCCTTCGTCGTTCAACGCCGAACCGCCTCGGTCCGGAGCGTTGTCTCAAGGAGTAGTGAAGGAGGGTGCGAATTCGTTACAAACCGATAGCGGCCGATTCGCGTAATTCGCGTAATTGGCGGCTAAAATAACTTCGCAAACTACCGAGAATTTCCAACATACACCTGAAAAGGACCCCAGTAGTACGGCTTCCGGAAATTACCCTGCGAGTGAATCATCGACAGTTTTGCCTCGCGCAAAGCCTCCGCCGGTGACTTCCCTGCGCTGAGCTGTTCGTATAAACGATCCATCAGCAGGGCCGTGGAGCTGTCCGTAACGTCCCACAGCCCCGCGATCACATTCCTGGCGCCCGCCTGCAGAAATGCCCATGTAAAGCCGACCGGCCCTTCACCCGAATAGACCCGGGCGCCGGCGCCGCGGCAAGCGGAGATCGTTACGAGTTGCGCCTGAAGAGGCATCTCCAGCACATCGCGGGCGTACAGTTTGAAACTGCCGCTCGAGGACGAAAGGATGATCGCGGATTCCAGCGGGCTTTCCCGATTGGCGAAGGCATGGGCCGCAAAGTGAATAATCGAATACTTTCCCGGATCGGATGCCAGATACGCGGAAGGTTCGGCGCGGGAGCCTTCATAAGTGGTCTGTTCCAACGTCATCAGGCGCCGCTTAACATTGCGCACTTCTTCGCGGGCATGAGGCAAAGGCCGGTATTCCGCGGGCACCGGCTCCGGGCTGCCGATCATTAAGAGGGACTTGAGAGAGTCACCGGAAAAGCGGCCAGGATTGAGAGCCAGGGAAGGCGCGATGGCGAGAGTCACATCTTCGATCCAGTAGTACGGCTTTAGGCCGGACACCGGGAGCGTCTCGAAATTCAAATTGTGCAACACGCCGTCCGGGACAATCACAGCCTTGGAGCCCCTGGGAAGGAGTTCTCGGGCCTGACCGAGCAAAATATCGTAGAGACGGTCTGCCGCTCGAGGCGTGGACTCCAGCGGGTCTCTGAGACCGTCGATCACTGCCTGGTACGATCGGACCAGGTCTTCGATCTCCCTCTGTGGAGGCAGCACGAAGAGTTTGCGGTTTTTCGGCGTGATGACCCACAGGAACGAACGGCGAGGCGCGAGCCAGTAGGCGAGAAAGTTGGTTCCGGCCTGTCGCGCTGCCTGCTGATAGCTTTCGACCGTCAGTACGCGCTGCGGCGCCTTATCACGCCGGAATTTTTCAGCCGCCACGCGCGCACGGCTCGATTCGGCCACTTCGAGAGCTCGATCGTCCGCGCCCTGCTCGATCAACGCATCCACGTAATCCTGATAAAAACGGATGAGGCGTGAAAGAAACGTGATCTTGTGGTCTGCCAGAGAGAGTTCCGCCCGGCTGGCCTCGATGGTTCTTATTGCGGCATCAAAATGTTCGTGTGCTTTCTTCTTTTCCCCTGTTTCGCGATAGAGGTGTCCGAGAGCGGCATGAGCTTCCCACAAAGTACTGGGGCTTTTCGGCGCCTCATCGAGAACTTGTTGATACAGGCTCGCGGCCGCGGCCATTTGTCCCCTGCCCGCAGCAATGGCGGCGGCGTTCAAGCGCGTGTAAGTCTGGGAGTCGGCGTCTTTGATGAGCTCCTTGAGCTCTCTGGCGCGCTCGTTGAATTTCTCAGCCTCGTCCCAATCCCGGAGGTTCGAGAAAGCCACTGCCAGATTGCTCGCCCACTTTGACGCGTTCGACGTGGCGCCGATCTCGATGGCCAGAGCGAGCGCTCGCAGATAGTAGGGTACGGCCTTCGCGAAGTCGTCCTGGAGGAAGTAGATATTGCCGATCTCGCCGAGGCTCGCCTCGAGATACGGCTTTGCGCCCTCCCGTTCCTGTACCTCCACAGCTTTGGAATAAGCAGCGGATGCCTTATCGAAATCGCCAAGACGACTCGCGCAGATTGCAATGTTGCCGAGCGCGACTGATGCGTAGAGTTTCGCATCCATTTTTTCGAAACCGTCCTGCGCGCGGGCGAACAGCGGGAGGGCTTCGTCGTATCGAAACTGACGGATGCGGATCATCCCGAGGTTGTTCAGGCTGACCGTGTGCCAGTACTGATCGCCAAGCTCCTCAGAATGTTTGAGAGCCGCTTGAAAAGCCGCTTCCGCTTCGGCGGGATGCCTGGTGGCATCAAAGAGAGAACCGCGCAATACTTCGACTTCCGGCGTAATGGTGTGTTGATTCGTTCTGGACACGAGGGATTCCGCTTCGTCCAAGATCGTTCGAGCTTCATCCATACGCCCAAGACGCAGAAGTCCCTTCGCGCGGACGGTCTTCGATCGACACGCCACCGTATAGAATCCGGGTGAGTCGGGTGGCCGGCTATCGAGCAGCGCGAGACCTTCTTTGGAACGCCCCTGGTTGATGAATATCTCAGCTTGCAGGATCCGGAATCTCCAGTACCACTCCGATTCCGGCTTCTCGCGCCATGGGACACTTCCTTTATCGACCCCGCTCTGCGCGGCAACCAGATTACCGCGCCGCACATCGAGGTTGGCTTGTCGATAAAGTTCTTCGGTCGCCGTCTCGGACTGCATGCAGCCCGCAAGAAGCACCAGAATCAACGATGGCGCCGCTAGTAAATCACGCTTCCATTGGTTTCGATGTCTGCACACGCCAGATCCCCCCCGATTTCGGATCCCAGCGCCAAACGAACCAGTGTCATGCGGCGAGAGATACTCGTGATCAAAAGCTCTCCAAGAAAGATGCGGCCGAAGCCATCGAGCGTAATCATGTTTCCGTTAATAACGACTTTAGGATGGTCCGTCTGAATCTCGGACACAATGGAGGTCACGATGTAGCCGAAGACTTCAGGAATCGGCCGCTTGCCCGGCGGAGGAGGGGGCGCTTTTTCCGACTTCTGAAATCGGCTTCCATAGCGGTTGAAGAAGGTGTCGTCCGTCGAGTAGGCGCGGCTCAGAGAATCTCGCGTGGCGTATTTGGTGAACAGATCGATGTCGAGTTTGACATTGATCGGGTATCCATCGATCCTGAGATTCATGATTTGAGTTCCGCCCGGGACAATGGAAGGCTCGCTGCCATCCACGGGATGCGTTGAAGTGAACGTTGCCTCGAGCGAGTCCGCCGTCAGACGGCCGTTCACGTTCAATCCTTTGACGACTGAATCCGCAAGGGTCTTATATGCGTTTTCTCTTGCGCTGAAGTCGCCTGTAGCCTGCGTACGAGCGCTGTCGAATGAAAGCACGTCGCCAAACGTCGCTCGATCGACGTTCGAACGCGAATAACCTCCGACGACAGGAAGCGCACTCGCGCCCTGAACCCAGATGATCAATTCGCCCGGTTTCTGAATATGGCCCGCAACTCCCACCGCATTGCCGCGAAAAATGAACCGTTTCTCCATGCCTCTCCTTTATTTCGACCGCAGCACAAAACTGTATTCGTCAACCTGAGCTTCGGAAATGGAGCCGGCTCCGCTCTTCGGTCTGACCCGGATCATGTACGGCCCCGGCTTTAGTCCGGATACCGGTAACAATAAATGAAACGATCCTCCGGAGGGAGCAAGTGCCGGCACACTGAATTTCAGAGTGCCGGCTTCGTCATAAACATCAAAGATGTAAGAAGAATCGGAAGGGGTTACGTTGACGTCGAGAATCAACTGCACGAACCGATCGTGTTCCGAAATTTCAACGACGGGATCTTCGCCGCGGGTTGCCGCGCGCGCGACAACACTGGGAATCACTTGCGCCTGCTTGACGCTTGCCAGGTCTTGTTCAAGCCTGGGGATGACCCGCATCGATTGATAGAGGGTAATGCCCAGAAGCACTGCGGCTGCAGGCGCGACTACAGCGGGTCGCAGCCATGACAACCAGTTAGAGGAACGCTCCCTGGCGGCCACAGGACGTAGAGTCGCCGTCTGGATCTGATCTTCAAGAACGGCCTTCACATTGTCCGCGAGAGCGAAAACCGAACGAACTTCGTCGGCGCACTCCATGCAGGTAAAGTAATGCTCTTCGAAATCATCGCGCTCATCAGACGACAGCTCCTGAAGGAGATATCGCTCGGCAGCGCGCAACTTAACTGCTTCTTCGTGATCCATTGTTCAAATCACCTGCTCGAACTCCGCCGTCCTGCTCTGGTTAAAACGTGTTCGAAAGCATTCCTTTGCGCGATGGATGAGGACACGAAGATATTCGCGATTCACATTCAGCTGCCGGCAAACGTCTTCCTTGTCCAGCTCTTCAAGGAAGATCATTCGCAGCAGCTCCCTCTCTTTTGGGGGCAAACCGGCGAGAACCCTTCGTACGAGCTTCTTGCGTTCCTCTGTAACCAACTCGCTTTCAGCATCGGCACGACTGTCTACGGCATCGAAGTCTTCAGCGCCATACGAGTTTGTGCGGGTCTCGGCTCGGAGCGACTCCAACATTACATTGTTGCAAACCGAATTTACATACGCGCCCAGGCGTTCGGGGTGCTGCAGTCCGTTCTTTCGCCTCAATGTGTTCAAGACCCGCAAAAATGTCTCCTGTCGAACCTCCTCGACCAGATGCGCCGATCTTAGCTTCGATCGAAGCTTCATGCGAATCAATTCACTGAAGTAAGAAACAAAGTGCCGCTCGGTTAACGGATCTCCCTCCGTCAATAGTCGTAAATATTCCTGATCGAAGGTTACCAGTTCCACGGGATTATCGCTCAGTGATCATGTGTTTGCTTTCAGGAAACTCTTGCTATCCGGGCAGGAGGTGCGAAGAACGATCTTCGTCACGAAAGGATGTTGACCCAAGAGCAGGCTCGTCTCGTCCGAAAAGATCCGAATCTATACGTAAGTGTGGCGGGGAAACCAGGAAATAGCCGCTAATTCACGGATTACGGCCGCCGGCAATGGAGGGCAATATCGAAATCGTGTCCCCATTCTTGACTTCCGTATCCAGTTCTTTTTTGTCCCGGATGTTGTCCTCATTCACAAAGACATTAATGAACCGCTTCACGCTCTTACCATCCTCGAGCACGCGCTCACCAAATCCTTTGAACTGGGAATCCAGCTTGCGAAGAATCTCGCCGACGGTAGCGCCCTCGACCTTGACTTCGGACTGCCCGGAGGTTATCGGTCTCAGTGGGGAAGGAATCTTTACGGTAACACTGCTCATTTCGAATCTCCTGTAATCAAGGGCTCTTCGTAGAACTTCCGCTCTCCTTCGTTCAGCACCCAGCTCTGGGCGCTGGCAACGGTTCCCTTCTGGACGGAAATAATGACATACGAGTAATCGGGCCACGCGCGATCCGTGTCGGTCTGCGAGGGCCTCGACGGGTGATCCGGATGGGAATGGTATATACCGACGATCTCCAGCGGAGTTTTCTCGAATTCGCGCTCGACACGCAGCATGTCGAGTGGATCCATGTCATAACGATCGTGTGCGCGTTCTTTGTTCAGATTCTTGCAGGTTCTGAACGTATGAACGACTTTGTCCTTTCCCATGCTGCCGACCATCAGCCCGCAGCATTCGTTGGGATACGACGCCTCTGTGTGATCGTAAATCTGCCTCAGTACCGAATCCGGAATTGTAATCATAATTGCGTTGAAACTCTTGTTACGCCGCCGTTGAAACGGGTCATCGCCGCCGAGAATTCGTCCAGCGGAATGTCCGCGCCCGGCGGCGCGAATGTAATCCACAGAATGCGTGTGCATTCTTCGGTCACTCGCGACCGCATTGAATCGGAAACCAGACTCCCGAACGGTCCTTCCTGATCGGCAAGCAGAGGAAAGTGCGCCAGGTTCAGCTTGTCCCGCCCGATCCCTTCGTACGATTCACCTGCTCGCCCCACGCGCCACTCTATCGGCGGCTTGAGTCGCTCAACATCAAACAAACCCATTGGACAAAGCGTCTTCAAGGAGAAGTAATTTATCAGATCCACGACTGAATTGATGAAATACAGTCCCTTTCCCTTCACCGCCCGGCGCAGCAACGACTCGGAGGATGGCCGGTATCGCGTCGGATCGAGTCCAGCGCGATGGAAGATGGCGCGGACTTTTCGGACCGCTGCAATCTCTCCAGGCGGCTGATCCTTATACTTCGTCGCAAACTCCTCCGCAAGACGGGTCAGCATCGCTTTCAATTCCTCCGGCGAATCCTGAACGCGGAGCCCGGCAATTTCCAGAATGCCGAGCCGCGCGGCACCCTCCAGCGCCGGAGCGATGGTGATACGGTCGAACGTCATAGAAAGCCTATTGTAACCGGTGATGCGCGAGCGGGTGCCCCTGTTCAGGCCGCGTCTCGGTATACACTGTGCACGTGATGAACGAGTTTTTCGGACCCGGAGGAGTTTTGGAGCAGCGGTTGCCGGATTACGAGTTCCGGCCGTCGCAGGTCCGGATGGCGGAAGCCGTGCATGAAGCGCTTGAAGGTCAGAATCACGTCATCATTGAGGCGGGCACTGGAACTGGAAAGACGCTGGCGTACCTCTTGCCTGCCCTGATCCATGGCCGGCGTATTCTGGTTTCCACCGGCACCAAGACACTTCAGGATCAAATCTTCTACAAAGATATCCCTCTCCTCGAAAGCGTGGTGGGACGGCCCATACGCGCAGCTTATCTGAAGGGCCGGAACAACTATCTCTGCAGGGTCAAGCTCGAGACGCTTCATGCCGAGGGGCTGTTCAGTCCAAAAGAGCTTCGTAGTTTTCAATCCATTCTCGATTGGGCAGGAAACACAGAAACGGGAGATCGCGCCGAGTTGGGCTCGATCGGCGATGATTCCGAGCTGTGGTCGCGGCTGGACGCGCGGCGGGACCGCTGTGCAGGAACGAAATGTAAGGACTACGACCGGTGCTTCCTGACCCTGGTCCGGCAAAAAGCAATGGAGTCCGATATTGTCATCGTGAATCATCACCTGTTTTTTGCGGACCTTTCGATTCGAAAGTCGGACGTGGCCGCCATTCTTCCGGACTATAGCGCGGTGATCTTTGACGAAGCGCACGATCTGGAGGACATCGCGACCGACTATTTCGGTTTTCACGTCAGCAACTACAGAGTTGCCGAATTCATCCACGACGCAACCAAAATGGAAGCCGATGTCGAGCTCGTTTCTCGCGCATCCGAGCGATTCTTCAATGGATTCGCTTTGCTCCGCGAGGGGCGGCAGCCCATCACGACGCTGGACGGCATCGATGCGTTGATCGGCGCGCTTCAGGATGCGCGGAGGTCCATCAAGCAGAAGAAAGATTTTTCGGGAGAATTCGAGTCACTCGCACGGCGTGCCGGAGAAATCGCGGACGAGCTGGATGTCTTTCGCAGCGGCACTCTCGAAAACTATGTTTCATGGATCGAGCGTCGCGGCCGCGGAATATTTCTGGAAGCCTGCCCCATCGACATATCCGGCATGCTGAGCGAACGATTATTCACGCGCGTACCCACGTGTATCCTCACATCGGCGACACTTACGGTCGCCGAGTCCTTCGAATATATCCGGAGCAGGATCGGCTTCGATGAAGGTGACGAGTTGAGCCTCAGCACGGAGTTCAATATTCGCAGGCAGACGCTGCTCTACATTCCGAAACAAATGCCGGACTACCGGCATCCATCCTATCTGGACCGGGCGGCCGAGGAAATCCGATCGATCCTTCGGGCTTCACAAGGACGAGCATTCGTGCTCTTCACAAGTTATCGGCAGATGGAAGCACTTTACGAGCTGCTCTCGCACAGTCTTCCTTACCCATGCATGATTCAGGGGAAAGGTGGCGGGAAGGGCCGGCTTCTCGAAGAATTCAGGATCACACCTAATGCTGTACTGTTCGCTACCGCCAGTTTCTGGCAAGGCGTGGATGTGAAAGGTGAAGCACTGAGCGCCGTGATCATCGACAAGTTGCCGTTCCAGGTTCCCTCCGATCCCCTCGTCGCTGCCCGCTCGGCGCACATTGAACGCGAGGGAGGGAATGCGTTCTCCCAATATCAGGTGCCGAATGCAATTCTTCGTCTGAAGCAGGGATTCGGACGCCTGATTCGTTCCACCACGGATCGCGGGATTCTGGCGGTGCTCGACAATCGCCTCAGCACGAAATCCTACGGCAAGCTCTTCATGGCCAGTCTGCCGGACTACGAAGTGACCGACAGCATCGAAAAGTTAGTCGAATTCATGCGCAGGCACAATTCGGGGACAGACGTATAAATCACCTGTCAGGTTGTGGAAGTAGTATTCCCCTCCTGGAACAGGAGGGGTGGACGCGCCGTCGAGAAAATGCTGCGAAGCCTCCGTTGAAAGGCGCGGACGGGGTGGTCAGTTCGGAGTAACGTTTCGTCTGAATGACCACCCCGTCTGTGCCGCTTCGAAACGGACTCTTTTGCTTACTGGCGCAGCCACGCCTCCTGTACCAGGGGAATAGATTCGCTAATTAGGTGATTTATACGTCTGTCCCCGAATTGTGCCGCGAAGCGGCGGGTGACGATCTCAATCTGGTAGAATCCGCTCATCATGTTCCGAAAACCCGCTTTCTGGATCCTCTTTGTGCTGCTGTCTGTGGCAGCTGCTGTCTTCACCATCACCAACTTCTCGACGGCCTTTCCGCTCATTTCCGTTGATGTGCGGATGAACCGCGATAGTGCTCTCAGTACAGCGCGCGGCCTTGCGGAGCGGAATGGGTGGCCTCCGGGCGGGTTTGACCAGGCCGCGGAGTTTTCCGGCGACCAGGAAGTTCAGAACTTCATCGAGCTGGAAGGGGGCGGGAAACCGGAACTCGGTCGGATTCTGAAGGACAAGATTTTTTCGCTCTATGTGTGGCGCGTCCGGCATTTCAAGGAAGCGAATGCGCATGAGACTCTGCTTCGTTTCACGCCGGAAGGAGAGCCGTACGGGTTTCGAGTGAAGCTGCCGGATCAGGAAGCGGGCGCGAGCATCGCTTCGGATGCGGCACAGAAACTTGCGGAAACAACGGCGCAGCAGGACTGGCACGTCGATCTGAGTCATTATCGGCTCGCGGAGTCCTCAAAAGAGGTTCAACCGGGCGGCCGGACAGATCATTCGTTCGTTTACGAACGTGAGGACGAGCGCCTTCGCGAAGGCCGATACCGGTTGCGTCTTATTGTCGGCGGCGACAAGCTCACCGAACTCACTCACTACGTTCAGATCCCCGAAGCATTCTCGCGGCGCTACGAGGAAATGAGGGCTGCCAACAATGCCATCGGCGCAGCAGCCTCGGTCGCGATGTTCGGTTTGTACCTCTTCGGATGCTGTGGAATCGGCCTCTTTTTCATGATTCGGCAGCGTTGGGTTCTATGGCGGCAGGCGGCATTCTGGGGTGTCTTTCTTGGGTTGCTGATGGGTCTCGACCAGCTGAACTCGTGGTCACTACTCTGGATGGGCTATGACACCGCAGTGCCGGCCAGTGGATTCGCGATCCGGCAAATTGGTTCAGCTCTCGGGATATTCTTAGGGCTGGCCATATTGATGACGATCTCCTTCATGGCCGCCGAAACGCTCACGCGCCGCGCTTTTCCTCAACACGTTCAGTTCTGGAAAGTCTGGTCGGTGCCGGTATCCGCGTCGAAGTCGGTCCTCGGCTCGACGGTCTCGGGATATTTACTGGTGAGTTTGTTTTTCGCCTACGAAATCGTTCTCTACTTCTTCGCGCAAGGAAAGCTCGGCTGGTGGACGCCATCGGACACGCTGGTGAATCCGAACCTGTTCGCAAACTATGTGCCTTCGCTTTCGGCGATTGCCATGGCCGCTCAAGCTGGATTCTGGGAAGAATCTCTCTTCCGCGCAGTCCCGCTTGCTACAGCAGCGCTGATCGGCGACAGGTTCGGCAGGCGCCGGACGTTTCTGATCGGCGCAATGATTTTGCAAGCGCTCATCTTTGCGTCCGGCCACGCCGGTTACGCGAATCAGCCGGCCTACGCCCGCGTTGTGGAGCTGATCATTCCTGCATTAGCGTTTGGCGGTCTATACCTTGCTTTCGGACTCCTGCCGGGAATCGTATTGCACTATGCCTACGATGCGACGTGGATGGCGCTTCCTCTATTCGTTTCGTCGACAGGGCGCGCCAGAGTCGAACAGCTCATTGTGATTGTCGCCGTTCTTGTCCCCCTCTGGGCCGTACTCAGAGGACGTCTGCGTGTCGGACGATGGATCGAGACACCGGCGGAAGCTCTCAATGCCGCATGGAGACCGCCGGAGGTCATGGAAGCGCCGGAACCGGAGGTTTCTATCCAGCCCGTGGCGGTCCTTAACCCCCGATTGTTGCGAGCGCTGCCCATTGCCGGCCTGATTGGACTCGCCATCTGGATTGCGACGACAAGTTTCCGGATTGACGCTCCGAGTATCTCTATTAATCGAGCCGAGGCAGAGCAAAGAGCACGTCAAGCGCTGACGGAGCGAAACGTCCAGCTCAATCCTCCCTGGACCCCGCTCGGCCGGGTGAACGGACAACCCGATCAACAACATCGCTTCGTATGGCAGACGGCGGGCCGCGAGCGATATGCGGCCCTGCTGGGCACCTATCTGCCTCCGCCGCACTGGTCGATCCGCTTCGCACGTTTCGAAGGGGATGTTGCAGACCGAGCGGAGGAATATCAGGTTGCCGTCGATGGCGGCGGCCGGGTGTTCAGAATCAATCACAACCTCCCCGAAGCCAGACCGGGAAAGAGTCTCACGGTCGACGAAGCACGCGCGATCGCTCGCGCCGCAGTCACCACGAATTTCCATGTGCCGCTCGAAAACCTGAAGGAAGTCTCCGCTGTGGCCCGCAAACGTCCGGACCGGGGCGACTGGATGTTTGTTTTTTCCGACACGCGCGATTACGGTTTGCGCGAAGGCGAGCCAAGGATATCGATCGAAATCGCTGGAGATGAGGTCGCGGATGGATTTCGATATATCTACGTTCCGGAAGAATGGGCTCGCAACGAAAGGCGCGACCGGAATCTTCCCGCGATTTTCACTGCTGTATGCACCTTGGCCATTATTTGTATCATCGCCGCGGGTACTATCCTCGCAGCCGTACGTTGGAGCAAGAAAAGGGCGTTCTCGCCGCGAATGTTCCTGGCTTTCTCATTCCTGATATTTCTGCTCAACGCCACGACTCTTCTGAACAACTGGCCCGTCATCAAGTCGCAGCTTTCCACGGCGCAACCTCTGGCGCTGCAGGCGGCGGTTGTTGTCAGTGTCTCGCTCCTCGTGGGACTCTTCAGTGCAGTAGCGCTGGGGCTGGTTGCCGGTCTCCTGGGCGGTTTGAAAGACCCTCTGTTCGGCCCGAGCCTCTCGGGAACGATTTTGACGGGAGCAGGACTCGGACTCGCCCTGGCAGGAGTGAATGGGCTGGCGCGCGCTGCCGCTCCTTCCGTGGCGCCGTCGTGGGGCAATCTCGCTCCGGCCTCCACGTTTCTTCCGATACTCGCCGCCACACTGGCGCCGCTCAGCCAGTTCATCACCCAAACGCTGCTGTTGCTTCTGGTCATGCGCACGCTCGCTCATAAACCTCGACGGTGGCCGTTTCTGATCGTTTTCGGATTGCTCCTTGCCGGTTCATCGTCGCTGGATACGATTCCATCCTGGCTGATCACTGGAATTGGCGTCGGCATAGGTCTGAGCGCCGCATTCAAGCTGGTATTCCGGCATCTGCCGACTCTGGTTGTGATCACCACGGCGACACTGGCGATTCTTGGAACCGCGCGGGAGGGAGTACAGCGGGCGTATCCGGGTGCACTTCCAGGTTCCATCGCCGCCGCGGTGCTTATCGCGATCGCAGCCTGGATCTGGTTCGGCGCGTTCTTCCAGAGATCTGATACAGTTGAGCGTAATGAAAGAAGCGGCGCCGAGGGGCTCGCATCGTAAGCTGGAGATTTTGAAATTGGACTCCGCCCATGCGTATTACTGAGATCTTTTTTTCGATCCAGGGTGAATCATCGCACGCGGGCAAGCCATGTGTGTTCGTGCGCCTGACGGGGTGTTCGCTGCGCTGCGTTTACTGCGACACGAAATATTCCTACGGCGGTGGCCGTGAGATGGCAATGGACGAAGTGCTTTCGGCCGTAGCCGGCTATCCTGCAAAACTTGTCGAGGTCACTGGCGGTGAACCGTTGGAGCAGGAGGAAGTTTACTCTCTGATGGATTCCCTGCTGGAACGAGGCTACACGGTGATGCTTGAAACCGGCGGACACGTGAATGTCGGCCGGGTGCCGAAACCCGTCATCAAGATCATCGACATCAAATGTCCGGACAGCCACGAAGGCCACACTGTTTGCTGGGAGAACATCGACCTCGCCGAACCCCACGATGAATTCAAGTTCGTCATCACGTCGCGGAACGACTACGAGTGGTCGAAAGCCGTTTATCTCGAAAGGCTTGGCCGGAAGTCTAATGTCGTCCTCTTTTCGCCCTCCCACGATGAACTGCCGCCCGCAGATCTGTCGCGGTGGATCCTCGACGATGGGCTTCCGATTCGCCTCCAACTGCAGATCCATAAGTACATATGGGGCCCCGACGTACGCGGGGTCTAACCCTTTGACTTTCGCGGGTTAGGCCGATTAGAATTGCCCTTCTTGACCATGGACCAATCACCTAATAAGTCCAAAGCCGTGGTTTTGATGAGCGGTGGAATGGATAGCTGTGTCACGGCAGCTATCGCAGGCCAGAGTCATCAGATAGCGGCTCTTCACGCCAGCTACGGGCAGCTCACCGAGCGCCGGGAGCTACAATCGTTTCACGCGCTTGCCGATCATCTTGGCGCAGTGGAGCGGCTGGCCGTGCGGCTCGATTATTTTTCGGCGATTGGGGGCTCGAGTTTAACGGACCGGGGGATGCAGATCCGCGATGCGGACCTGAGCAGCCGTGAAATTCCAAATACTTACGTTCCTTTTCGAAACGCACACTTTTTGTCCATAGCGACATCATGGGCGGAAGTACTTGGCGCCGCGAAGATCTATATTGGCGCAGTGTGGGAGGACAGTTCCGGATATCCGGATTGCCGGCCGCAATACTACGAAGCGATGAACGAGTTGATCCGCGCGGGGACACGGCCAACAACGAACATCACTGTGGTAACGCCGTTGATCCATCTCTCGAAGCTCGAAATCGTCAAGAGGGGTGTCGAGCTGGCTGCTCCATTCCAATTGACGTGGTCGTGCTATCGCGATTCGGATGCTGCCTGCGGCGTTTGCGACAGTTGTGCTCTGCGGTTGAGAGCGTTTGGAGAGGCGGGCATCGAAGATCCGATCGCTTACTCAACCAGACCGGAGTACGCACGAATTTGAAAGTTTATTTTCCATACGGAGGATCTCAATGAAATTTGCCAGCAAAATCCTGCTTCTCCTCTTCGCAGCGATGCTCTTCGCTGTGCCCGGCTTTGCCCAGACTGGGAATATTGAGGGGACCGTCCTCGATACCGACGGCAAGCCGTTGGTGGGCGCTACGATTTCGATCGATCGTCAGGGCATCACTCAACACTTCGAAGTCAAAACCGATAGAAACGGCAAGTATCTGCATGCCGGCTTGCCGACCGGAAATTACAAGGTCACCGTCACGAAGGACGGCAAAGCTGCCACCAGCAATCCGAACGTTCGCGTCACTTTCGGCGGTTCGGCGAAGACCGACTTCGATCTCAGGCAGGCTGCCGCCCAGGGAGCCAGCGAAGAAGAGAGAGCGAAGGTCGCCGAAGAAAAGGCAAAGCAGGAGGCTGTCAAGGGCTCCTTTGAAGCCGCCCGCACGGCGATGACTGCAAAGAACTACGACGAGGCGATCCGCCTTTTCAAGGAAGCCGCAGACAAGGATCCAACGCAGCACGTTATCTTCGCGAATCTTGCCGACGCGTTGTCCAGCTCCCGCAAATATGATGACGCGGCGGCCATGTACCGCAAGGCGATCGAGTTGAAGCCCGACGAGGCCGCGTACCACAACAATCTTGGAATCGTTCTTGGAAATGCAGGCAAAGTCGAGGAAGCAGCGGCCGCGCTTCAAAAGGCCGCCGAACTGAACCCGACCGGCGCCGGACAAAGCTATTACAACCTTGGTGCCGTGCTCACGAACCGCGGTCGCACAAAGGAAGCATCGGATGCCTTCAAGAAAGCCATCGAGTTCAATCCACAGATGGCCCAGGCGTATTACCAGCTCGGCATTTCTTACTTCGGAAGCCCGGACACGATTCCTCAAGCAATCCCCGTGCTGCAGAAATTCCTCGAAATGCAGCCGACCGGCCAGGACGCCGAAGCCGCCAAGCAGTTGATCGAAGCTGCCAAGCAGGCTGCTCCGACCGGTTACAAGAGCGAGAAAGCCATCGCTGAAGAGAAAGCTGCCGCCGAACGGGCCGAAAAAGCCAAGGCGGATGCAGAGAAGGCAAAGAAGAAGAGGTAAGAAAGATCAGCCGCGGATTAAAGTGTCGGATCAAATAATTCGGGGGACAGACTCCTAATTCACCCAATTATGAGTCAAAGACCGTTAAACCGTAATTGGGTGAATTAGGAGTCTGTCCCCCGAATTATTTGATCCGACACTTTAATCCGCGGCTTTCTCATATGTTCACATCCCGCAACATCCATTTCGCCATCCTTGGAATCATCCTCGGAGCAACGGTCGGTTACATCCTCGCGTTTTACCAGGTGCAGAGCTCGATGCCGCCCCCCGCACTCGGCTCTTCCGGCGCGCCGCCGAATCATCCCGAGGTCTCGAACGAGCAACTGCTGGCAATGTTCAAGCAAGCTCTGGCAAAGAATCCGAATCAGCCGGAGCTGATGACGCGCTACGCGAACTTCCTGTTCGACATTCAAAAATACTCCGAGGCGGCAGAGTGGTTCCAGAAGGTGCTCGTCGTCCAGCCGGACAACATTGGCGCGAGAACGGACATGGCTACTGCGCTCTGGAACATTGGCCAGAGAGACAAGGCAATGACCGAATACCAGAAAGCCCTTGCGGCCGATCCAAAGCACATGCCGACTCTGTACAATATTGTCATCGCGGAGCTGGATAGTCAGAACGTCAAAGCTGCAGCCGACGTTATGAAGAGGATGGAAGCGATCGATTCAAAGTATCCCGGCATCGACGGTCTGAAAAGACGAATCGAACAGGCATCTGCAAAGGCAGGAAAGTAAATGCGAATTCTGATCCGGATTCTGGGATTAATTTTCGTGGTCTATGCGGCCCTGTCTGTCGTTAAAACGATCGTCGGCATGGTCGCGCCGAAGCGTCCCGTCCGCGCCGGCCCACCCGGCCGCCTTGTGAAAGATCCTGCGTGTGGAACCTACATTCCCGAAGACACCGCGCTCCGAGCCGGCGAGCATTTCTTCTGTTCCGAACAGTGCCGCCAAAAATTCGTTAAGGCATAGCCTATTTTCCGACTTCGATCCGCATCCCGTAAAACGACCTGTATACAAAAAACATCGAGATTGCCAGAAATGCGACGGCTAGTGCGGTCGTGAGAATCGCTCCCTGATTCTTCCCTACTGAAACAGCGAGCTCAACGGCAAGTAATCCGAAAAGCGTGGTGAATTTGATGATGGGATTCAAAGCAACGGAACTGGTGTCTTTGAAGGGATCGCCGACCGTGTCTCCCACAACCGTGGCGGCATGAAGCTCTGTGCCTTTGGATTTCAACTCTGTCTCGACAATCTTCTTGGCGTTGTCCCAGGCGCCGCCTGCATTGGCCATGAAGATGGCCTGATACAAGCCGAAAAGCGCGATTGAAATCAGATAGCCGATGAAGAAGTAAGGTTCAAGGAATGCAAATCCGAGCGTAGCGAAAAATACGGTGAGAAAAATATTAAACATGCCCTTCTGGGCGTACTGCGTACAGATCTCGACGACCTTTTTGGAATCGCTTACCGACGCCTTGGTCGTGCCTTCGAGCTTGATATTTGCCTTGATGAATTCCACTGCGCGATAAGCGCCCGTACTCACCGCCTGCGTGGACGCTCCGGTGAACCAATAAATCATGGCGCCGCCAGCAATGAGACCGAGGAGGAACGGCGGATGAAGGATCGAAATGAAGGCAAGCAGATCGGGTCTCAGGCCATCGGTCAACAACACGATCATCGAAAAGATCATTGTGGTGGCGCCGACCACGGCCGTGCCGATGAGCACCGGTTTTGCCGTTGCCTTGAAGGTGTTGCCGGCGCCATCGTTCTCCTCGAGGAACTCCTTGGCTTCTTCGAACTTTGGCGTAAATCCAAAATTCTTCCTGATGTCTTCATGGATTCCGGGAATCTGTTCGATCGTGGACAGTTCATACACCGATTGCGCGTTATCGGTTACCGGACCATAAGAATCGACCGCGATGGTCACCGGCCCCATTCCGAGGAAACCGAATGCAACCAGGCCGAACGCAAACACCGCGGGCGCAGACATCATGGCCGGCGGGAAATAATTGCTGACGATGTAGCCAAGGCCCATAAGGGCCAGAATCGCCAGGCCCAGCCAGTAGGCACTGAAGTTGCCGGCAACGAATCCGGACAGGATGTTCAGTGAAGCCCCGCCTTCGCGCGATGAAGTCACGACTTCACGAACGTGACGGGACCCAGTGGAAGTGAAAACTTTCACGAATTCAGGAATGATGGCTCCAGCCAGCGTCCCGCATGTGATTACCGTCGAGAGTTTCCACCACATTGAGGCGTCGCCGCCAAGATTCGGGATCAGCAGCCACGAGAGAACGTAAGTCAAAACCACGGAGACCACGGACGTCAGCCAGACCAATGACGTCAATGGAGCCTCGAAGTTCATGTGATCCGCGTTTTCGTACTTCGCTTTGGCGATTGCGCTGTTGACGAAATAGCTGAGAGCCGATGCGACGATCATGAGGATGCGCATGCTGAAGATCCACACCAGAAGCTGCACCTGGACAGCGGGATCCTTCACAGCCAGCAGGATAAATGAGATCAGCGCGACACCGGTTACGCCGTAGGTTTCAAAACCATCGGCGGAAGGCCCAACGGAGTCGCCCGCGTTGTCGCCCGTGCAATCGGCAATGACACCGGGATTTCGCGCATCGTCTTCCTTGATCTTGAATGCAATCTTCATCAGGTCCGATCCGATATCGGCTATTTTTGTGAAGATGCCTCCGGCCACGCGAAGAGCGGCAGCGCCCAGCGATTCACCAATCGCAAATCCGATGAAACATGGATACACAAGGTTTCCCGGAATGAAAAGCAGGATGCACAACATCAGGAAAAGCTCGACGCTGATCAGAAGCATTCCGATGCTCATACCGGCTTCCATCGGAATGTAATAACAGGGATAGGGTTTGCCGCGAAGGCTGGCGAAGGCCGTGCGCGAATTCGCGAAGGTGTTGACCCGGATTCCGAACCAGGCCACCGAGTAGCTTCCTGCGATTCCAAGAAGGCTGAACAGAAGGATAATGACGACTTTGAACGCTTCAAGACGCTGTAGGAATCCAAAATAGAAAATGATCGCAGTGCCGATGAACAACTCGAGGAACATCAGGAATTTTCCCTGAGTGAGGAGATATGTCTTGCAGGTCTCGTAGATCAGCTCCGAGATCTCCCTCATCGAGGAATGAACGGGCATATTCCGGAGCTTCTGGTAAATCATCAGACCGAAGACGAGACCGAGTGCAGCGACACCGAGACCCCACATAAGCAAAGAAGATCCGCTGATGCCGCCGAAAAAGGTCGCATCACTAAGATTCGGAAGGACCAGATTGATTTCGCCGCCGGTGTGGGAGGTCGTCTCCACACTCTGCGCAACTTGAAACATGATAATGAGTCCCCCGCTCTACAAGTTCCTGGGATCCAGCCAATCTCGAAGGGCATCGCCCAGGAAATTAAAAGACAAAACCGTCAGCACTAACGCAATCGAGGGAAAGACTACCATGTGCGGCGCATCGAAAAGATGATTGCGTCCGTCGTTCAGCATGGCCCCCCAACTGGGCGTTGGTGGCGTAATCCCAAGTCCCAAAAAACTCAACGATGCTTCCGCCAGTACTGCAGCTGCCATCGCGATGCTGGCCTGAATCAAAACCGGTTGAATGATGTTCGGCAGAATATGTCTGATGAAAATTCTCAGATTCGACGCGCCTATCGCGCGCGCGGCCTCGACGAACTCGAGGGTTTTAACTTTGAGCACCTGTCCTCTTGCCAGCCGCGCGAACCCAACCCACCAGAGGATCACCAGCGCGAAGATCAATCGATCCAGACCGGGGCCCAAAAAGGCCACCAGGGCGATCTGTAACAGAATCCCGGGGAAGGCCAACAAAGAATTGAAGACCACCACCGTGACAAAGGTATCGATTTTACCACCAACGTAACCGGCGAATCCCCCAATCAAGACACCGGCTATTCCGGAGAGCAGAACAACCGTTGCACCCACCCGCATGCTTACGCGGGCCCCCAACAAGATGCGCGACAGAATATCACGCCCTAGCTCATCGTTGCCAAGTGGATGCTGCCACGTCGGTCCTTGAAGCCTGTCCTGCAGCAACTGGTCCGAGGGATCATAAGGCATGAGCCAGGGCGCGAACACCGCGGAAAGCGTCAGTAAACCGACGATGATCAGGCCAGTGAATGCCAGTTTGTTCTTGCGAAGGAACTCAGTCATAGCGGATACGTGGATCCACCACCGAGTAGAGAAGATCGGTAGCTAGATTGACCAGAATGTAAGTCAGCGCGATCGTCAGGATGCAGCCCTGCGCCAGCGGATAATCGCGCGCATTGATTGCCTGAATCGTCAGCCGCCCAAGACCCGGCCAGGAGAAAATCATTTCTGTGATGATGGCGCCGGCCAGCAACGCTCCCATTTGAAGGCCAAGCACTGTGATCACCGGAATTAAACCGTTCCTCAACGCATGAGCAAAGAGAACGACCTTCTCGGAAAGACCTTTGGCGCGCGCAGTCCGCACGTAGTCCTGCCGAATTTCTTCAAGCATCGACCCGCGGACCATTCGCATGGTAACTGCGGCGAGCGCCCCACCCAATGTAATGGCGGGCAAAATCAGGTGCGTGATACCTCCGCGCCCCGAGACAGGAAGAATTCCAAGATTTATCGACAGCAGCAGAATCAGGATCGGCCCGAGAACGAAATTCGGAAGCGAGACGCCCAGCAGGCTCACAACTCCAATGGCCCGATCCGCCGAGCGGCCTCGCCGAACGGCGCTGATCACGCCGAATGGAATGGCCAGCACGATCGAAAAGATTGTTGCGGCAACCGCTAACTCGATGGTGGCGGGATAACGAGTCAGTATCGACGTGGTCACCGACTCTTGATTCCTGAACGACATACCGAGATCCCCTCGAACGATTCCCGACATATACGTCCGATATTGCTCCAGAAGCGATCGGTCCAACCCCAGCTCGTGCCGCAGCCGCTCAACCTCCGTCACAGAAGCGCCTTCACCCAGCATTTGCGCCACGGGATCTCCAGGCACCATGTGAATCAATCCGAAAACGAGGGTGATAACGATCCAGACAACCGGCAGCGTCATCAGAAGACGGCGGAGGAAGAAGGAGAGCATAAATTCCAAGTATAGCTTGCGAGTGGAGGAGGAAAGGAGCCCCTTCGGGGCTCCTGTGGGGTTTTTGAAAGGGAAAATCGAGCTAAACGATTTGCATTTGTTAGAGCAATAAGCGTTCCAAAGTCATGATAGTTGTAAAATCAATGAGTTAAGTTCCGAAACAAACTCGAGTGTCAACAAACATGACACATCAGGATCAACTGCCTGGATTTCTTTGACGGTACTGTCAAAAACCTTCTTCACTTGTTACATGCTTTCCAAACCCTCAAAAACCGGTATGTTAGCGGTGGCAACATTAAAAAGGGGAGGCCAACTGATGCTGAAATGCGCGGGTGTTGTAGCGGTATTGTTCTGGTCACATCTTTTGTGTTGGGCACAATCTGAAGAGATAGACAGATTGACTCGTATCGTTCAAGAACAGGAGCAGGAACTCGAACAGTTAAAGGCGCAGCTTGCGAGAATCGAGCAGGTGCTCGGAATCAGCCAGGGCGCCACACTGCAGCAGTCGTCCTATCAGCCCCGTCGGGTGGAACCGGCAACGGCAACAGCACAGGCCATTGCGGCGCAGGCCACCCCGCCAAGCGTGGCGGGTTTCCGGTTCAGCGGTGATTTCCGACTCCGCCTGGATGCGGCTGTACGAGGCGCAACGCCTTCAGTGCCCGGTCTTCAAAACATTCGAGGCCGGTATCGATTGCGAATGAATGCCGATCGCGACGTTGCAACGGACTTAAGTTTTCACGGACAGCTTTCAACCGGTGCAGTCAACAACGGAATCACGTTTGACCAGGATTTCGCCGGCGGCGTTTCGAAACATCCGTTCTTCATTTCGGAAGCCTATGTGGATTTTCATCCGGGACCGAATTTTTCGATTCGTGGCGGCAAGCTGGAAAACATCTATGCGGACAACTTCAGGTTCTATTGGGACGACGATGTTCGCTTTAACGGCTTCAACGAGCGACTGAGGAAAGGTAACGTTGAGTTCAGAGCCGGTCAGTACTTCTTCATTAATCCGAACGCGTTTTCCGTTTCCAACACGTCTCCGCTGACGCTTGCCGGGCTTCGGCCGGGGTCGATCGCGCGCGCCAGCCAGATGTATCACCAGGGCGCGACGGTCGAGGATCGTATTAATCCTCGATGGCGGCAGCAGCTTACAACCGATGCCCAGTTGTACCGCAACCCGAACCTGATCGCGTTGACTTCGAACCCGACTGGAGTCACCGTGACTGTGAACCCGGGCATTGGAATAACGGTGGCTGGAACGGCGCCCGGCGTGGGTAATGCGACAACTTCGCCTTCGAACGCCATTCTGTTCGCACCTCACTATCAAGTGGTACGTGCCGCGTACCGCCTCGATGGAACGGAGATCGGCGGAAATCCGCGCCTGCCCTTGACGTGGATTGTTCAGGCGTCGCGAAACGTGGGGACGTCGCAACTGCGCGATGCCGTGCTGACGGCATTGAGCGTCGGGCGCACGTCGCAAGCAGGAGATGTCCGGGGCATGTATATGTTCTCCATCAAGGATGCCAACTCGCTCATTTCCCAGTTGACCGATGATGATCTGGGCACCGGCGTGGGAGTCAACATCGCCACACACCACTTCCGCGTCGATTACACCATTCGCCCCAACATCCAATTCCAGAATCTGCTCTTCCTTCAAACCGAGCGGCGCAATTCGAACCCCGCCGCATCGTTCTTTGTGCCGCTGGGCCGTGAGGCGCCCCGTACATGGCGCTATCTCGGCCAACTCGCCATATCCTTTTGAAGAAGCGGTAGGTAATTCGGGGACAGTGAGCAATTTAAACACTAAGACACAAAGGCACAAAGAAAGGCCGCAAAAAAAGATTCTTGATGCGGCCTTTCTTTGTGCCTTTGTGTCTTAGTGTTTAAATTGCTCACTGTCCCCGAATTGCCTACCCGTGTTAGTATCAACCCACCTTTTGGGGAGGATGGAGAGTGGAACGGATTTCACTTACCGCCTTCTTCCCGGCGTACAACGATCAGCACACCATCGAGGCAATCGTGCGTACCGCTGCGGAAGAACTGCGGAAGGTGACGGATGACTTCGAAGTGCTCGTCGTGAATGACGGAAGCAAGGACGAGACCGCTGTTATCCTGAATCGCCTTCAGTCTGGATTGTCTTTCCTGCGCGTAATCCATCACGACCGGAACCGGGGCTACGGCGCGGCATTGATCTCCGGTTTCAAGAATGCCCGCAAAGATCTGATCTTTTATACCGATGGGGACGGGCAGTATGACGTTCGAGAAATCCACAATCTGCTGGCCGAACTAAAACCCAATATTGAGCTGGTGAATGGATACAAGGTGAAGCGCGCGGATGCCTGGTATCGGATCTGGATTGGGGCCATGTACCGGCGCGCGATGAGATTGGCATTTGGGTTTTCTATTCGCGACGTGGACTGCGATTTCCGCCTCCTTCGCCGCTACATTTTTGAAACGATCTCGCTCGAATCTACAAGCGGTGTGATCTGCGTTGAAATGGCCAAAAAGTTCGACCGGGCAGGATTTCGAATGGTTGAGGTACCGGTGAGCCATTATCCCAGAATGCACGGACGGAGCGAGTTTTTCCGAGTCAGGCACCTTGTTCACACCTTTCGCGGTCTGCTGAAGATCTGGTGGAACCTGGTCCTTTCGCCCAGGCTCCCCGTATGGATGAGCACCGCACCAAAGAAATACTGAATCACTACCCCTTCCGCGGACACTACAGGTAGACGTCCATGCGTGCGGAAGATTTCGAACTCATGTACAAACTCGAGGACAAGTTCTGGTGGTTCGTTGCAATGCGCAAGATCACCGATACGATTGTTGAAGCGGAAATCCAACGCCCACAAATCCACGTTCTCGATGCCGGTTGCGGGACGGGTTATAACCTTAGCCACTACGCTTCCCAGGATTCCAGGAAAGTCTACGGACTCGACATCGAAAAAAACGCAATTGAGTGGGTTCGCAAGCGGGGTTTTCACAAGATCGCACAAGCCTCAGTAACCCAAATCCCCTTCACCTCCGGAACATTCGATCTCGTCTTTTCTTTCGATGTACTTCAGCAGCTGCCTGAAAAGCTCAACGAAACGGCCATTCGCGAAATGCATCGCGTTTTGAAGCCCGGTGGAGTCCTCTTCATTCGAGTGGCAGCTTTCGAGTGGCTGCGATCTTCACATGACGAAGAACTAAACACTCTGCATCGGTTTTCACGTACTGAACTCGTTGACAAACTGGCGTGCTGCGGCTTCAAAGTGGAGTGGCAAAGCTACGCCAATAGCCTGTTGCTGCCGGTTGTCATATTTCGGCGCGCCCTGAAGAGCATCGGCGTCGGCAGAGGAACCGACGTACGTCCTCTGCCCCGCGGCCTCGGATGGCTGGATGGGGTTTTCCGCACGGTACTCGAGAGCGAGGCCAGGTGGTTCAAGTCCGGCAGAAGTCTCCCATTCGGACTGTCCATCATCTGCTACGCAAAGAAAGTGGGCTCCTAGGACTCGACTTTCTTCCTGAAGAAGCTTCGCACGCCATCAATCACACGTTCCACATCTCCTTCGGATAGGAAAGCATGGATAGGAAGACTCAGGACGCGCGAACACAGCATGTCCGCGTTGGGGCACCGGGCCGGAGTGAATTCGGAAAAGGCCTTCTGACGATGAAGTGGAATTGGGTAGTGGACCAGGGTCGGAATATCCAATGACGCCAGGTGAGCCCGCAGCCTGTCGCGTTCGGGAGTCGTGACGACAAAGAGATGATAATTGCTGGTTCCAGTTTCCGACTGCGTGCCCAAAGGCAGATTGGCAAATGCTTCGCGGTACCGCGCCGCAATTTGGCGCCGGCGCCGATTCCAGTCGTTGAGCGACCGCAATTTGATGCGCAGGATCGCGGCATGGAGTTCGTCGAGACGGCTGTTCTGACCGAGGCTTTCGGACGAATAGCTCTCATGCTGGCCATAGTTGCGCAAAAGCCGCGACCGCCGGACGATTTCCGCGTCCGACGACACGATGATTCCTCCATCACCGTACGTACCCAGATTCTTCGTAGGATAGAAACTGAATGCGGCCGCTGCACCGAAGGACCCGCAGCGCCCCCATTTCGCATCGCTCCCGTGCGCCTGCGCGGCGTCTTCTATAAGCGGAACTCCGCTTTCCGAGATTTCCTTCAATCGAGCGGGCATACCGTAAAGATGAACCGGCACGACTGCCTTCGTACGTGATGTTCTTCTGGCGACAGCCAGCGCCGGATCCATATTGAAATCATCCGCAGACACATCCACGAAGATCGGCTTCGCCCCCACCAGGGCCACCGCCATGGCGGTGGCCGCCGCGCTGATTGCCGGAACAAGCACCTCGTCGCGTGGCAGAATATCGATGGCACGAAGGGCGATCGAAATGGCGTCGGTTCCCGAACCAACTGCAATTCCCCGGGCGGCACGGCAATAACTTGCAAATTCATCTTCGAAGGTCTGTACGGACGGGCCCAGGACGTAGCGGCCACCGGCAAGGATTTGACGAATTGCGCCGTCGATTTCGTCCTGCAGCGCCCAATAACTCAGCCGGACGTCATTGAATTCCATGATCGTCAGACCCCTTTGATGGGACGAACTCGAAACCGTCGATGGAAAATGGAGAAGAAGCCTGCGTGATATCGGAATAGAAAACGTAAGGGCCGCCACCGAGCTTCTGCACGCCCGCAAGCTGTTTGTGAAAGGCGCCGTTTGGTTCAATCAACCACAGGATGCGTCCCTGGCGGAGAATGGGAACTTTCACCGGAACCCCTTCACGCGCTTCGATCACCTGGTCGCGGCGAAAGCGCTCGGCGCCTCTTTTCTCCACCTTGTTGTACAAGACCCAGAAGTCTTGCCTGGGTAAGTAGTACCGGCCGATCTGCCACGGCATGAACCATTGGTCGTAAGGCATGTCTGTTGAAATGATGACAGATGGCCCGTCGGCTGGGGTCAACTCTCGAATCTCTTTCAAAGTGACTCGCGTGACGTCATCAAGAAATCGAACCTGTCCGATTGATGATTCGAAAGTTCCAAAGATGAACGCATTCTTAATGGATGGCGTACTACGGCTTGGCGCATCTGGTGCGGTCGGCAGCGGAAAATAATCGAGGAACAGCATCACATTAAAAATCAGCGCTGAAGCCAGCACAATGTCTCGCCCGCGAGTCAGCGAAAGAATATATCCACCGAGAATGCAAAATGCGGGAACCGAAAATAGCGTGTGGCCTGGAGCGGCAATATGAATGAGGGCTTGAACAATCAGGCCCGGTACGAGCCACAAAAAAAGGAACACGCTTTGGGAGCTGCGGATCGGCACACGGTCGCGATTCCTGAAGTAAAAGGGGACGGCCCAGATCCACCCGATTATGGCTAAGCCGTTCCAGATGACGAGCCGGTCCACTTGCCGAAGCCACGCCCCCAGCGACGAACCCAGAACTACGGATTCGCCCCGCGATTGCTCAACCGCATAACCAAACATGACATTTCGGAAGTTGGCGATCCCCTCCATCGCGATCACGAGCGCTCCGAGCCAGAGGGCGACAATCACCGCAAGAACAGCAATGCCCTGCAGGACTGTGCGCCACGATTTTGTCCCAATCCAGGAAGAAATGAGCCAGACCGGAAACAGGTACGCGCCGAGATCGGGACGAAAACCGCTGCCGATGCCCAGCGCGACGGCGCCCCACAGTGCAAATTGCTTCTCGCCATTCCAGCACCGCCAGCAGCAATAAGCCGTGAGCAGCGAAAACAAGGCCAGGGTTGGACGCAGTGGACCGTCGAGGTCCGAATGCCAGGCCACGGGGTTAACGAGAAGCAGAAAGGCTCCCGCCACTCCAGCCCAGGGGGAGAACATCCTGCTGCCCAGGTGAAACGCTGCCAGGAGCGAAAGCCCGGTCACCAGAATCGGAATCACGACGAACGTTCGCTGAGCGTCCCGGAAGACGAAATTGACCAGACGCCCGAATGCGACAAAGAAGGGGTAGCCCGGAGGCTGAGGTTGGTGAACGCGCGGGTCGAATTTCTCGAGCGATAATGCGAGATTGATGTTGTCGATCGAGAGATAGTTCGCCATTGCCGGTAAGCGCGTCAACAGCAACAGCCCCAGCATCACGATCCAAACGACTTTGTAATCCTGCCTGTCCATCCGGCGGCGAGAGTAACACACAAGCTGTAGCGGAAGAAAATGCGCGGCGAAGTTTGGTGGTGACTCAATTTGAGAATATGTCCTGGATCAACGCGGGCTAAAGCCGCGACTACATTTGGCGCGGGCTTTAGCCCGCGTTGATTCAAACTGAGGCACTACCCGAAGTTTGCAGCGGCGTTGCTAAGTTTGCCGCGATTCCAAACCGCTGATTGCAGATCCGCCCTCCGTCTGATCCTCACCTGTCCGCGAGTCGCAACTCCTTGTATTGATTGTAACGGTCCAGGATTCGCGGGTCGTCGAGCGGCACTACGCGCTTCACAGGTAATGGCGGGACCGGCAAGCCTAATGCGCGAAGCGCACATGCAGCGGCGCCACGCAATGAAGCAGCGCCGGGCCTGGATGGCATCGAAACGGGCACACCTGCAACCGCAGCAAGAATTGGAGCAGCAAGACGATCAAGAAAACCATTGCCGGACAACACGATCTCTGAAGCCGTCTGCTCCGACGTGCGTTGCAGAATCTCGACGAAATACCCAAGATTGAAAACCACTCCTTCCAGAACAGACCGTGCAAGGTCTGCTGGCGTGTGGCGTGCCTTCAATCCGTGCCAGGATCCCGTCAGGTGCGGATCCCATTCCGGAGAGCGCTCGCCGTGAAGGAGCGGGATAAGAATCGGAACATCAGTCGACGCTTCGGAGTCCAAATCGCCAAAGATCGATCGGCCCCAATCCAGCACGTTGCCGCCGTTGTTTCCGGCACATCCGAGCAGATACGAATTTTCATCGGCCCGGTAACAGAACGTTCCGGAAGAAGAATCCAGGAGAGGACTGGAAAGAGCCTGGCGAGCTACAGCCGAGGTCCCGAGAGTGACAGAGATCTTATCGGCAGTTTCACAATCCGACCCGAGATGAGCAAAAACACCATCACCGGAACCGTTGATCACCGGAATGTCCCCGGGGAGTCCGAAGTCATTGGCTGAATCACGGCTGAGGCGGCCCGTTACAGCGGTTCGGTCCGAAATGTCCGGAACATTTTCTCGTTTCAATTCCAACATCCCTAACAACCCCGGATCCCAATCGCCATGACCGATGTTGTAAAGCCCGGAGGCCGACGCCATTCCATGGTCCTCGGCCCACGCGCCCGTGAGGCGATGGGTGAGAAAGGTCTTGAGCGAAACAATCCGTCGTGCGCGGGCGATCAGGCTGGGATCGTCAAGATATAACGTGGCGAGCTTGAAAATCGGAAACATCGGATGAAACCGGCATCCCGTTCGTTCAAAGAAGCGCTCGCCGAGACGGCTCCGAAGGTACTCCAGCCCTTTTTCACCTCGACGGTCGAGCCATGTGAAGACGGGTGTAAGCGGCTTGCCGGCATCGTCGAGGAGAACAATGTTGTGCATGAAAGTGCCGATGCATACCGCGTCAATCGGCTCTGCTATGGCGAGTTCACGTATTACCTGCCTGAATCGCTCCACAACGGTGTTTAACGACAGCGTTGCCGCGCCAGAATCGTCCAGTTCGAGTTTCCAGTTCTGTTCGGTGACCTTCGTGACTTCGAGTTTGGCGCTGAATAGCGCGGCAGCAATGCCGCCGGAGGAGATATCGAAGCAAAGAACAGTCATTGCTTCTTCTTCAATGCATGACCGCCGAACTTGTTACGCATGAGAGCGAGCAGCTTTGTCCCGAACGCCTCTTCATCGCGGGAGCGCAACCTTTCCAGCAACGAGAGGGTGATAACGGGCGCGGAGATGTTCAGGTCGATCGCTTCAGCAACCGTCCACCGGCCTTCTCCAGAGTCGGCGACGTAGGGCTGAATACCTTCAAGCCGAGGATTTTCCTGCAACGCTTCTGCCGTGAGGTCCAGAAGCCAGGAGCGAACGACGCTGCCGTGCCGCCAGGTCTCGGCGATCTGTTGAAGATCGAGTTGGAAGTCGGTTTTCTTGTTCATCACGGCGAAGCCTTCGGCATAGGCCTGCATGAGTCCGTATTCGATGCCGTTGTGGACCATCTTCACGAAGTGACCGGCGCCAACGGGGCCGACGTGCGCCCATCCGCGATCTTTGGCAGGAGCAAGTGTTTCAAAGACGGGACGCAGGTGTCCCACAATGGCCGGGGCGCCGCCGATCATCAGGCAGTACCCCTGGGTCAGTCCCCATATTCCGCCACTTGTTCCAACATCGACGAACTCAATGGATCGGTCCGCCAGCCGGGCTGCACGTCGAATCGTGTCTTTGTAGTTGGAGTTCCCGCCATCGATAACGACATCGCCCTTGTCAAGCAGGGGCAGCAACGCGTCCAGAGTTTTCTCGACTGGTTCGCCTGAGGGAACCATGAGCCAGACAGTACGAGGAGCCTTCAGCGCCTTTACCAGATCCTCGATGGAAGCCGCGCCCGCGGCTCCGTTTGCGATGGCGCGATCAATGGCACGGCGGTCAATATCGTGTACCACGACACGATGACCGCCCTTCAGCAGCCGCTCCGTCATGTTCGCACCCATGCGTCCTAATCCGATAAGTCCCAGTTCCATCAGTATCCTCGCGAGTTAGAGGGGTATAGCTTGACATGAAGATGGCTGTGGTGTCGAACAGGGCTTTCCGACGGAGGAAAAAAGCCGTTAAACACAAAGGCACGAAGGCACAAAGGAAAGGCCGCATCAAATGATCCCTTTTGCGGCCTTCCTTTGTGCCTTCGTGCCTTTGTGTTTAACGGCTTTTTTCCTCCGTCCTGAAATTCTCCTTTTCCTTCATAATGAGATTCATGTTGAGACAGAAGTGGGGATCGGTCGTATGTCCCTCATGCGGCAATCTTGTCGGCGTTCAGGATCAACAATGCCTCAGTTGCGGGCGCTGGAATCCGGGTTTGTGGGGGTTCGCGCCGCTGCTGAACCGGCTCGGACGCGATCTGGGTTTCACGCAGTTCGTGATTGGAAGCTGCGTCACGCTCTATGTGCTGACCTTGATTTATGACATTCAAGGCATCAGCACCGGCGGCCTCCTGAGTTTCCTGTCGCCGAGCCCGACAAGCCTTTTCCTATTTGGCGACAGCGGCGCAATTCCCGTGTTTCGAGCGGGGCGATGGTGGACGGTGCTCAGCGCGGGTTGGCTCCATGGAGGAATACTTCACATTCTTTTCAATATGATGGCGGTGCGCCAGATAGCACCGGCAACTTCGGAGATGTATGGCGCCAGCCGGATGGTGATCATCTATACGATCGCCGGAGTGGTTGGATTTACGGCAAGCACGATGGCAGGAGAATTCCTGCCTGGAATTCTCAGCGGTGCCGGATTCACACTTGGAGCCTCGGCATCGATTCTGGGGCTTGTCGGCGCGCTTTACTACTACTCGAGAAGGACAGGCAGCACAATGGTGCGGGAGTACGTCAAGTCCTGGCTGATACCCATAATCTTCCTTGGCTTCTTTATGCGAGGAATCGACAACTGGGCGCACCTCGGCGGTTTCGCCGGAGGGTATGGAGCTGCAAAGTTCCTTGACCCGCTACGACCCGAACGCCTGGATCACATGATCGGCGCCTTAGTATGTCTGGCGCTCACAGGGATAGCTATTGCGTTCTCGATCGTGCACGGACTGGCTTTCGTTAGACAATAGCTGGCTGCTAGTGATGAACTGACGCTGTTTGTTTTCAAACTCAACGATGTATTCGTCCATCGCCTCGATCTCGTTGGCGTTCTCGCTCAGCCAAACGACTCGGGCTCGGCGACCTTCCAATACAACCGTCTCGCCTATCTTGAATCTTGGCATGTTACGCGGTTTTACGCTCCCAGCTGCGGCCCACGCCAGTAGTTTGGACCTGAGCCTCCTTGACAAGAATCGTTTGATTACGCATTTTCTTACCGTTGAGCACGTCAATAGCTTCCTGAATTCTCGTGTCGTCTTTGAGCTCGACGTAACCAAATGCAGGCGAAACACCCGCGACAAGGTCGCGGACGATCCGGATGGAGCGCGTTTCGATTCCGCGCGACTCCACCCACTCCTGCAACTCACGGTCGGAGCAATTGTAAGGAATATTTACGAAAAACAACTTTGACATCTTGCCTCTTTAGGGAACGGGCCTGGTTGGCCCGCGGCTTTAGGTTGCAAAATTAAGCAGCCTCGGATCTCCTTGGCGCTTGTTTCCGGATCTTCCAATGTACAAACGGGTAAATGTGGCTACACTGAGGGCATTGCCAGGCGCCTTTGGCCGGGTCCGCATCGCGCTCGTGGATCATCTCCACGATCAGATGACAGTGCAGGCACATCGTTGGTTTGCTGTAGACAAATTGTGGTTGCGCGGTCTTTCGCACGGGACAGACCCTCCTTATGATTTTCTCTAGCACCAGCAATTGAGCTTCCGGACGCTAATGTCCGGAAACTTATGGGGCAGCGGCATTTCATTGGACGTTTCGACCGTGAATCGGGTAGAAATTCCTCACAGAGAGGTGAAAAATGACCGACCTTGAGTTGTTTTCGAACCGGCTGGCCAGGGTGGAAAAGCAGAACCGCATTATGAAACGGATACTGCTGCTTGTGGTTATCGGGATCGGGGGGTTGGGCATCATGGGCCAGGGCCAGAAGCGACAGCCCGGGCAGGAGCTCAGAATCCTCGTTCAGGACTCAGCGGAAAAACGTGCATCCGCGGAACGCTCCATTGTTGAAGACCTGGTTCGGGCACGTCAATTCGTTCTCGTGGACCAGAGCGGCAAAGACCGTGCATCGCTTGTGACCGACGCTGCAGGATCTGTTTTTCTGATTATGTTCGACCGGAATGGAAAACCACGCGCCGATCTCTCCGTCGGAAACTTCGGTCCGAGCCTCACATTCCTCGATCCATCGGGACAGGTGCGTGCCGTTTTCGGCAGCACCATGCTTGTCAGCTCGCACGTCAGCGACAATGGTGTCGTGGAACGTACGCCCGCTTCGTCGATCGTCCTTTTCGACAGGAACGCGAAGCTCCTCTGGCGCCAACCCTAGCGGTCTCAACTGTAGCAGCGCTCCAAGATATCGCGCGAAGCGCATCCGAATGCAGCTGCGTAGCGGCGACAGAATGTGGCCCCACGCGTCAGCGTGGGGCATGCGTTGCAATTGAATATTAGCCCCGCGAGGGGCGGAAGATTCTTGAGAACCATCTTTCGCTCCTACGGAGCTCGTAAAATCGAGGTCTGCCGGGTCCCCACGCTGGCGCATGGGGCTACACTCTGTCGCCGCTACTCGGCTGTATTCGGATCTGGGAACCCAACATTAATCACATTTAACGCTGGCTTAATCTTTAGCTAATGTGTTCGGGGTCTTTTAATAGGGTTGAAGTGTGCGCCAACGAGGCGAATCCGGGGAGTGCTTATGGGAATCCGTCAAAGTTTCACTGTCGTAGTTGTGTGCGTCTACATCGCCGCAGTGGCGGCTGTCGAATTATCGGCGCAGAGGAGGAGCGGCTCCCTGCGCGCGTACAGCGCTTCTCTGGAGTCTCTGTCGCAGGATGTGAGCCGAAGCGTAGTCCAGGTGAACACAACAAGTTACTCTCTCGAGGATGATGCGGAACGGCGAAGGATCGGAACCCTCTCGAGCGAGCAGGGCACCGGGTCCGGTGTGATTCTGACCGGGGATGGATACATCATGACCAATGCCCATGTCGTCGAAGGAGCGCGACGCATCCGCATCCATCTCAGCGGATTGGATGGAGATTCCCGGCGAACCATGTACGATGCCACGCTCATCGGATCGGATCGCGAGACGGATCTCGCGCTGATCAAAATTGACATTCAGAACGTGCCTCATCTCACGTTTGCGGACTCGAACGACCTGAAGCAGGGACAGGTCGTTTTGGCCTTCGGCAATCCGCTCGGGATGGAGAACTCTCTCACCATGGGCGTCATCAGTTCGGTCGCGCGGCAATTGAATTCGGACGATCCGCACGTCTATATCCAGACGGACACACCGATCAATCCCGGCAACAGCGGTGGGCCGCTGGTGGATGTCGACGGCCGCGTCGTCGGCATCAATGCATTCATCCTGTCGCAGTCGGGCGGCAGCGAGGGACTCGGATTCGCCATACCGAGCAACGTTGTGAATTATGTGTTCAGACAGTTGAAGAGGGACGGGCACGTTCATCGAGGCCAGGTGGGAATCAACGTCAAGACGATTACTCCTGCAATTGCCGCCGGATTGAACCTGACATCAGAGGCAGGAGTTCTGGTGGAAGATGTGCTTCCTGAAGGTCCGGCCGACAAAGCCGGCATCGAAGTAGCCGATGTCATCGTGAGCATCGGCGGAAAGCCGGTCCGAAATGTACGGGATTTCGCGCTGAACTTTTACCGGTATGAGCCAGGCACCACCACGACCTTTGAAGTCGTCAGGGGCGAGGGCAAGCACTCACTGCAGGTTCCTGTTGACGAACGCAAGAACGACCCTCAGCGCTTCGCGGACATGGTCAAACCTGTGGACGACGTCGTTCCGAAGCTCGGTATTCTTGGCCTCGAACTGGACGACACCGTTCGCGGGATGCTGCCTCCGCTTCGCTTCGAGAACGGCATTCTGGTCGCCGCGTTCGCAGGCTCTTCCTCTTACTTTGGCGACGAGCTTCAACAGGGCGACGTCATCTACTCAATCAACGGCAAACGAGTAGCCAGCATTTCCGCGCTTCTCGGCGAAATAAGCCGGCTGAAGCCCGATGACGCGATTGTCCTTCAGGTTGAACGGGCCGGACTGCTGAGGTTCCTGGTCCTGGAAGCAGGCTGAGTTCCGATTAAACCTGAACGCGGGCTAGAGCCCGCGACTACATTGGGGATCGAGAGAGTCCCCCCAAATGTAGTCGCGGGCTTTAGCCCGCGTTCGTCACCGGGTCAAGTGGCGGTACTTGATCCGGTGGGGTTGGTCAGCGGCGGAACCGAGACGGGAGCGCCGATCGGCTTCATAGTCGGAGTAGTTGCCTTCGAACCAGACGACGCGGCTTTCGCCTTCGAAGGCGAGGATGTGCGTAGCCACACGATCAAGGAACCAGCGGTCGTGACTGATCACCACGGCGCAGCCGGCAAAATTCTCCAGCGCTTCCTCGAGCGCGCGCAGCGTATTCACATCAAGATCGTTTGTCGGCTCGTCCAGCAGCAGAACGTTGGCGCCTTCTTTCAGCATCCTGGCAAGATGAACTCGATTTCTCTCGCCGCCCGAAAGGCCGCCGACCTTCTTTTGTTGATCGCTTCCTGAAAAATTGAAACGAGCGACGTAGGTCCGTGAATTCACCTGGCGTGGTCCGAGCTGCACGGTATCGAGGTCGCCCGAAATTTCCTGCCACACGCTCTTGTTCGGATTGAGCACATCGCGGCTCTGATCCACGTATGCCAGCTTCACCGTTTCGCCGAGCCGAATGGATCCGGCGTCGGATTTTTCCTGGTCCGTAATTATCCGGAACAGCGTTGTCTTTCCCGCGCCGTTAGGTCCGATAATTCCCACAATTCCTCCCGGCGGCAGACGAAAGTTCATGTCCTCAAAAAGCAACCGGTCGCCGTATACCTTCTTGAGACCTTCGGCCTCAATGACGACCTGGCCCAGCCGCGGTCCGGGTGGAATGTAGATCTCGAGTTCCTGCGAGCTCTTTTCGGTTTCCTGGCTCAGTAAAGTTTCGTATGAATTGATGCGCGCCTTACCTTTGGCATGGCGTCCTTTCGGCGACATCCGGATCCATTCCAGTTCCCGCTGCAGCGTCTTCTGACGGTCGGTCTCCGTCTTTTCCTCCTGCTGCAACCGTATCCTTTTCTGCTCGAGCCATGACGAGTAGTTCCCTTCCCAGGGAATTCCGTGGCCGCGATCGAGCTCGAGAATCCATCCGGCAACATTGTCGAGAAAGTAACGATCGTGAGTGACGGCAATTACGGTTCCGGCGTATTGCTGAATGTGGTGCTCGAGCCAGGCGACAGATTCGGCATCGAGATGGTTCGTCGGTTCGTCCAGCAGAAGAATGTCCGGCTTCTGGAGCAACAAACGGCAGAGCGCCACGCGGCGTTTCTCTCCGCCGGACAGGACGGAAATGGATGTATCGGAGGGCGGACATCGAAGCGCGTCCATCGCCATTTCGAGGCGCGAATCCAGGTCCCACGCCTGAGAGGCATCGAGCTTTTCCTGGACCTTGCCCTGGCGCTCGAGCAGGTCCGACATCTCGTCGTCCGACAGCGGCTCGCCGAACTTCGCACTGATCTCATCGAATTCCTTCAACAGATCGACAATCGGCTGAACGCCCTGCTCAACGATCTCGCGGACTGTCTTCGTGGAATCGAGCTGCGGTTCCTGCTCGAGAAATCCAATGGTGAAGCCGGGCGAGACGGCGGTCTTGCCCTGAAATTCCTGATCCACACCGGCAAGAATGCGCAACAGCGAACTCTTCCCCGAACCATTCAGCCCGATGACGCCGATCTTCGCACCGTAAAAGTAAGAGAGATAAATATCCTTGAGGACAGCTTTCTTGTCGTAGTACTTGCTTACTCCGATCATGGAGTAAATGACTTTGTTCGGAACTGTGCTCATGAGGAGGGAAATCGAAACTATCGAGACTTCTTAAAACTTGCCAGCGCGTCCGTCTCGGATTCGTGAACGTCAAAAACAGTGTACAGCTTTGTGAACTGAAGCAGGTCTGTAACCTGACGTCCCGGATTGCTCAGCTTCAGCTCGCCCCAGGCTTTCCGGTCCGTGCTCTCACACTGGGGACAGCGATCCCAGTTGCCGTCTTCGTCCTTGAACACCGTCGCGCCGCACTTTGCACAGATGGTCTGAGTCACGGTGCCCAGCGCCATGATGAGCTCACCAAGCCCACTGCTGTCGATGTAGGAAACATCCTTCAGGTTGAGCAGGATTCGATTGTGACCGCTCGCCACTTCATCCGCGATCGTCTGCCGCAATGCCGCAAGCGCTTCACCGGCTGTGATCCTTCCGGCAAGATCCACGACCGAAACGGTGTCCAGCCTTCTCGTCGATAATTTAAATTCCATACCTTCCTCTTTTTAGCCGCGCTAGATCCGCTTTTCAGGCACCCACTCGAGAATCGCTCTCAGGATCGCGTCTGGATCGACACGTTCGGCTTCACCTTCGAAGTTCAGGATCACGCGGTGCCGAAGAGCGGGCAACACCACGTGCCGAATGTCTTCATAAGCGACTTCCGAGCGGCCGCTCAACAGAGCGCGGACCTTGCCGCCGATGATGAGCGCCTGCCCGCCACGGGGACTCGCCCCATACCGGAGATACTTCTTCGTCTGCTCGTGAGCCAGCCCTGTGCTGGGTTGAGTGGCCATCACGATGCGAATCGCATAATCCTGAACAGCGTCTGAGATGGGGACTGAGAGCGCGACATCTCGGAGCTGCATGATCTTTTCGGCGTCCCAGACGCGCTCGACTTCCGGTTCCTCGAGATACGTCGTCCGGTCGAGAATCGTGTGTATGTCATCCACGCCGGGGAAGTCCATCCGGAGCTTGATGAAGAACCGGTCGAGCTGCGCCTCAGGCAACGGATAGGTCGCTTCGAGTTCCAGAGGATTGAGCGTCGCGAGAACAACGAAGGGCAGCTCGAGCTTGTAGGTCTGCTTTCCCACTGTGACGGTCTTTTCCTGCATTGCCTCGAGCAACGCAGACTGCGTCTTGGGTGTCGCGCGATTGATCTCGTCCGCCAGAATGATATTTGAGAAAATCGGGCCCGCCTGGAAGTCCAGGAACTTATCGCCCTGTTCGTTTTCCTGGACGACGTTGGTTCCCACAATATCCGCGGGCATGAGGTCCGGCGTGAATTGGATACGCGAGGACCGGAGATGCAGCGCATCGCTGAGAGTCTGCACGAGCTTGGTTTTGCCGAGCCCGGGCACGCCTTCCAGAAGGACATGGCCCTTCCCGAGAATGGTCATCAGGATGTCGTCGATCAGATCGGAATAACCAACAATGATCTTCGAAATTTCCTTGTGGACCCGCTTGAAATCGGCCTGGAACGCCTCCATCTGGCTGGCGAAATCTGTTACCGGATTGCTCATGCCCGGAAGGTTAACCGTTTTCCCGACTTTCGGCAATACATCCCGAAACCAACATTTCTATTAGACTGTCATCGTGATCATTTTCGGACACCGCGGCGCTCCGGGCTACCCGCGATATGGCGAGAACACGATCGCTTGCTTTAACAAGGCGCTTCAGGCCGGGGCCGGCGGTCTCGAGTTTGATGTACGCCGGTGCGGCGATGGCCGCATTGTGGTGATCCACGACGACACCATCGATCGCACCACCAACGGCCAAGGTCGCGTTGCCGGACTTTCCTACGACCAATTGAAGGTTTTCGATGCCGGATTCGGAGAGCCGGTTCCTCTCTTGTCCGACGTCCTCGACCGCTTCGGGGCCAGATGCCTTCTCAATATCGAACTCAAGGACGAAGGTATCGCACCGGACGTGAAGAAACTTGTTCTCGAGCGGCGGCTGGAACGGCAGGTCATCGTCTCCGCATTCGAGTGGGGAGACCTTCCACCCCTCGCCCCGGAAATCCCGATCGCGCTGCTGACATCCAAAGTCGAGAATCTGTTCATGGCAGCCCGGGAACTCGGAGCTGCAGCCATTCATCCTCGAAAGGACATCGTGGCCGCATCACTTGTTGCGGCGGCGCGCGAGGCACAGCTCCGAATCCATGTCTGGACGGTCAACGAGCCGGCCGAAGTGTCCCGGCTTCGGCAACTTGGTGTCGATGGTATCTTTACGGACTTCCCCGAGCGATGTTTGACGTTTGTATCATAGGAGCCGGAGGCATTGTCGGCCGCGCGATAGCGCGAGAGCTGGCCGGACGGCGGTTGTCCATAGCCGCACTCGAGAAATATCCAACGGCATGCCAGGAGACGTCGGGGCTCAACAGCCGCGTCATCCATTCCGGATTTCACGAAGCCCACGGAACGCTGAAGGCCGAGCTTGCGCGTGAGGGCAGCAGGCTCATGATCCAATACGCTGAGGAACGTGGCATCCGTTTCTTGCGAGCCGGCATGCTGATTGCGGTTCCGTACGGCGGGATCCAGGCCGGATTATGGAAAGAGATGGACGCTCTTTGGAACTTGTGGAACGAAGGCCGGCGTCAAAACATTCCATTCCGATTCGTTCTCACTCCAGGCGGTGTTCGCAAGCTCGCACCGATTCGGGCCCTTGGCGGAATCTTCATCCCATCTGTCTGCGTGATCGACCTCGAACAACTCGCCTCTGCCGTGGAGGCCGACGCGAAAGCCGGCGGCGCGCAGTTCTTCTACGAGAGCGAGGTCACGAGCATCGCGCGCGAAGGTTCAACTTTCGTCGTCATTACCACTTCAGGGGAGTTCAGGGCGCGCGTCCTGATCAACTCCGCAGGCCTGAGGGCGCATGAGATTTCGGTGATGGCCGGCGGCCCGAAGTACGAAATCGAGTTTCTGCGCGGGGACTATTACGAACTGATCGGAGGCATCGCACGCTGGAAGATTCGAACTCTCGTATATCCCGCCACGCGGGCTCAGTCTCGCTCCAAAGGGATTCACTTCGGTCCACGCACGGATGGACGGCTTTACCTTGGCCCGAGCGCATCGCCCAGGATGGAACAAGCCCCGAAACAGCTCTTCCTTGAAGCGGCTCAAAAATTCCTGCCTGAAATTCGCGAGACGGATCTGGAGTGGGCCTATGCCGGCATACGGCCGAAGCAGGTGTCGAATAATGGCAAGTCCGATTTCACGATCCGGCTGGAAGGCGCGGGTCCGCCGCTGGTCAATCTCATCGGGATCGATTCACCGGGCCTTTCGGCAAGCATGGCTATTGCCCAGCACGTCAGCCGAATGGTTGGACAAATTCTCTAAGTCGTTCCGCCGGCTCGCTTGACGGCTTCGGGTTCCACTTCGAGAATTTCAAAGATGGTGTTCAATTTCGTTATTTCAAGGAGTTTCGCGACCCGTTTCGTGGGATTGAGAAGCGTCATGTTGCCATTGCGACTCCTGATGGAACTCCAGATGGAGACGAGCTGGCCCAGCCCGGAGCTGTCGATGTAGCTCACGCCGGCCAGATTCAGAACGAAATGACAATAGCCTTCATTCAAAAGCCCGCTTATTTTGTCGCGGAGGGGTAGATCGAGAATCCACAGGCGGCCGATCAAATCGAGTACAACTACCCGTGATACAAGGCGCGATTTTAAGATCAGCGGCATAGTGGGCAGATTCTATAACGAACGTCAACAACTACGCTCGGCCAGCCACTTCGCCGGTTTGGGTGTTGACCCGCACGATCTCGCCTTCTTTCATGAATAATGCCACTCGGACCTCCAGTCCTGTTTCCAGGGTTGCGGCCTTGGTGGCACCGCCTGCAGCGGTGTCGCCGCGAAAGCCGGGTTCGGTGGAGGCGATGGATAGCTCTACATATTGGGGCAATTGCAGCGAAACCGCGTGTCCGTTGTACTTGAAGATGTCGAGAATCAGACCATCCTTGAGGTACCAGCGGTCGCCGCCGATGCTTTCGTCGGAGAGCGTAAATTGCTCATAAGACGACTGATCCATGAAATGGAAGCCGTCCGAATCTTGATAAAGGAAGGAAACGGCCGCAAGCTGGACGTCCGGCTCGGGAAACTTCTCGCTGGTCCGGAAGCTCTTTTCCTGAACCGAACCGTTGAGCAGGTTTTTCAGGCGCGTCCGCACCATCGTGCTTGCGCCACGCGCCGTGGGCGTCGCAAAGAAAACGTCCAGGACGTTGTAAGGCTGACCATCAATCTCGATCAGCATTTTTTTCTTTAATTCGTTCGCTCCAATAAGGGCCATGTTTTCTATTGTACCGGCCCCCGCCCTTTGTGTATAAGAAAGCCCGCGTTCAAAGGAATGAATACCACTTTCAAGGAGGAGCGTCTGTGAATCCATCAATCGAAATTCAAGTTGACATCGAGGAATTGGAGCACAAAATTGCGCCGAGTGGCGGCGAAACGGTGCTTCCATTACGACCGGACCCGACAGAACTGATTCCCGATCTGTATCTATAAAGAGTGGCTCCAGCGGTAGCCTAACCAGATTCCGGCAATGCCGCCGACGGCGGCAAGAGCAATCGCGGAGATCGACATCAGGTCGCCGCCCCACAGGGTCGGCAGCAGATTGCCGATTGTCGAGCCAACGAAGAAGCCGATCCAGATGAATTTCTTCGTCATAAGAATGGGGTCATAGCCCTAATGCTGAATTAACCACAAAGACACAAAGGCGCGGAGGAAATTCCTCCGCGCCTTGCGTCTTTGTGGTTAATTCCGATCTTGCCTGTCGTGCTTTTGATGGTAGATATCGCGGCTGGCCTTGTTCAGTTCCTTTTGAAGAGCATGTCGCTCCTTCAGGGTAAGATTTCCGTCTGCCCTGGCAAACCTCTCGTCAACGCGTATTCTTGCCTGCTCGGCTTCCAGCCTGCGGGCTTCCGCTCGCGTCACTTCGCCGCTTCGAATGCCCTGCCTGATCCGCACCTGCTCGTTGTGTTCCCGCTTGTTGATCGAGGCGCTCAATGGTGACACTGTCGCGCACACGAAACCCAGTACCAAACCGAATGTTGCTGTTTTGTTCACGCCATACCTCCAGAAAGATTGTCTTGTGCGCGCACTTAACCGTATAGACAGGGCTTGGCGTGAAAGGATTAAAAAGAACATTGATGTTAGAATTCCGCCAGTATGGCGAAATCGCAAAAACGAGTCACACGACGCGAGTTCATTGGAGCGGCTCTGGCCGGAGCGGCGCTTTCCAGCAAAGGCATAGCCCAGGAGCAGAGACCCAACATTCTTTTCATCCTCGCAGACGATCTTGGGTACGGCGACCTGAGCTGCTATGGTCGTCCGGACTACAAGACACCCGTACTCGACAACTTCGCCAGGCAGGGCCTCAAATTTACTGATGCTTATGCCGCCGCGCCAGTATGCACACCCACGCGCACCGCATTCATCACAGGACGCTATCCGCACCGGCTGCCGGTGGGATTGGAAGAACCATTGTCGGATGCGAACATGCAGATTGGGATTCCGCCCGAGCATCCGACCATTGCGACGGCGCTGAAAGGAAATGGTTACGAAACCGCACTGATCGGTAAATGGCACCTGGGCAACCTGAGGGAATTCGGGCCAAATCGGCATGGTTTCGACGAGTTCTTCGGAATCAATGGAAGCTCCGCCGACTACTTCACGCACAACAACAATGCCGGGCGGTTCGACTTGTTTGAGAATCTGGAGCCATCGCATGAAGAGGGCTACCTCACCGACCTCTTCACGGAGCGGGCCCTTCGCTTTATCACGCGAAAAAGAACTCGCCCGTTTTATCTGAGCCTTCATTACAACGCTCCGCACTGGCCCTGGGATGGGCCGAACGACAAGTCCATCGACCACAATCATCGCCCGACCACGGACGGAGGATCGCTTGGCACCTTTGCGGAGATGATGAAAAGCATGGATGCCGGCATCGGCCGCGTCCTCAAGGCGCTTTCCACGGCCAAACTGGATCGAAACACTCTCGTGATCTTCACCAGTGACAATGGCGGCGAGCGGTATTCGTTCAACTGGCCGTTTTCATTCCAGAAAATGAACCTTTGGGAAGGCGGCATTCGAGTCCCGGCCATTGTGCGCTGGCCCGGCGTGGTTCCCGGCGGAAAAGTAACGAATCAGGCAGCCACGACCATGGACTGGACAGCGACGATCCTCGCCGTGACCGGTAGCAAACCTGATCCCAACTACCCTCTCGATGGCCAGGATCTCATGCCAATCCTCACCGGAACCCGGCCGATCTATGACCGGACGCTCTTCTGGAGAATCACCATTCACGACGCCGCCCGGATGGGCAAATGGAAGTACCTGAGGGAAGGCCGGAACGAACATCTTTTCGATCTTTCTGCCGATCCTGGTGAAAAGAACGAGCTCAGGGGCAGGCACCCTGATGTCTTCGAGAAGATCCGAGCCGAATATCAAGGCTGGAACTCGAAAATGCTGCCAAACCCGAGGCGACCTTCTTAGCCGGTTATTCCTGCCATCCGCGGCCACGATTTCTTTATAGTTGATTTAACTCATCAAATTAGTCTATAACTGAGGTCGATTCAGGTTAACGTCCGTGGAATCAATGATGTGCTTAACTCCATCAAAAAATTTTGGCTTCAGATCGCAGTCCGTTGGCTAGAAATAACCCGCTGACTGAGACGGGTTTCTATTCGTCCGAGGAGCACCGGTGAGCTTGCAATCTCTATATCCGATAGTGGGTCTGATCGTAGGTATCGTGGTAGGTCTCACAGGAGTCGGTGGAGGTTCGCTGATGACGCCTATTCTCGTCTTCGTCTTCAAGGTCCCGATTGAGCTCGCGGTAGGCACGGACTTGTTGTTTGCGTCTTTGACAAAGATCGCGGGCGTGACAGCTCACACCGCTCGCGGGAATGTCCAGTGGCGGATCGTGGGAACGCTGGCGGCCGGAAGTCTTCCGGCTTCGATAGCGACGATTGTGGCGATGGGATTCCTCAAGTCTGGTGGAAAGCCGCTGGATGGCATCGTTCTTCCCGTGCTCGGTGTCTCGCTGGTTGCCACGGCGGCAGCGGTCCTGCTGCGAAAACGCATCCTCGCGGCGAGCGAAGGCCGGTACGCATTGAGCGAAGCAGGGTCCGCCCGGGTGGCGGTGCTCGTCGGTATTATTCTAGGTGTTCTTGTCACGCTGACTTCTGTGGGAGCAGGAGCCATCGGCGTAGCCGCACTCATGCTCCTTTATCCGGCGTTGAAGCCGGCCTCGGTCGTCGGGACGGATCTGGCGCATGCGATTCCTCTCGTGACAGTGGCGGGACTGGGCCACCTGCAGCTCGGCAACGTGGATTATCGCCTTTTGCTTGGGCTGCTTGCCGGATCGATTCCAGGAATCTACTTCGGCAGCACCCTGAGCGCGAGGCTGCCCGAAGTTCTCATGCGACGTATTCTTGCCTGCGTTCTGCTCGTGATGGGCATCGCCTGCGTTGTAGGGAGTTAGGCGAGTTAAGAGAGTTTTGATGGGTCTTACGGCCAAAACGAGCGAGTTGATTTCCCGGCTGCAGCAACTGGAAGCCGGTCATTCTCCGTCCGCCTTTGCCTGCAGTTTCGGCGCCGAGGACATGTTGCTCCTGGACGTGATCGCGACGCACGTTCCAAAAATTGAGGTCTTCACGCTGGACACGGGGCGTCTGCCCGAGGAAACACATGCGTTGCTGGATACCGTGCGAGATAAATATCCGGTATCCATCCGCACGTATTTCCCCGAAACCGCGTCGGTGCAGGCATGGGTCGAGCAGAATGGACCAAACGCGTTCTATCGTAGTCTGGCTCAGCGGCTGCAGTGCTGCCACATTCGAAAAGTCGAGCCCCTGGCGCGGGCATTGACTGGCAGGAAAAGCTGGATCACCGGTCTGAGACGCGAGCAGTCTGCGGCGCGCCAGAATCTGGAAATCCAGGCCTGGGATGAAACCCACGGCCTGATCAAGCTGAGCCCGTTGCTGGAATGGACGGGCGAAGAAGTATGGTCCTACATCAGGACGCGTGGTATTCCTTACAACGCGCTGCATGATCGCGGTTACCCGAGCATCGGTTGCGCGCCCTGCACCAGGGCGATCGATCCCGGTGAAGACAGCCGGGCGGGACGCTGGTGGTGGGAACAGGAGAGTCAGAAAGAATGCGGGCTGCATTTGCACAAAAAAGTCAAAGTATGAACAAGGGATGGACGCACCTTCGCGAGCTGGAGAGCGAGTCCATTTACATTTTTCGCGAAGTGGTCGCGCAGTTCCGGAACCCGGTCCTGCTGTATTCGATCGGTAAAGATTCCAGCGTGCTGGTCCATCTGGCGCGCAAAGCGTTCTACCCTGGACCACTGCCGTTTCCCCTTCTTCACATCGACACGGGGTATAAGTTCCCCGAGATGATCAAATTTCGCGACGAATTTGCAAAGTCGATCGGGGCACGGCTGATCGTCCACCGGAACGAAGATGCGATTGCGGCGGGCGCGCATCCTCTGAAGCTTGGTGTGGCGCGATGCTGCGGGCAGTTGAAGACCGCCGCTCTTCTCCACGCGCTCGAAAAATACCAGTTCGACGCGGCGATGGGAGGTGCGCGTCGTGAGGAAGAACGATCGAGAGCCAAGGAACGCGTCTTCTCGCTGAGAGATGCTTTTGGTCAATGGGATCCGCGCAGGCAGCGTCCGGAGCTGTGGAATCTCTATAGCGGAGCCATCCATGATGGCGAATCGATGCGCGTGTTTCCCCTGTCCAACTGGACGGAGCGCGACATCTGGCAGTACATCCTTCAAGAAAAGATTCCGGTTGTTCCTTTGTACTTCGCGAAGGAGCGGCCCATCGTGGAGCGCGGCGGAACGTTGATTCCGGCGGACAACGCCCTGCATCTCAAGGATGGCGAGACGCCTCAAATGATGTCCGTGCGTTTCCGGACTCTGGGCTGTGTTCCCTGCACGGGCGCAGTTGCGTCCTGCGCAGCGAATCTTGAAGACATTGTTGCGGAAGCCGGCGCTGCAAAGATCAGCGAACGCTCCACGCGTATCATCGACCATGGGTCCAACACCATGGAGGACAAGAAGCGGGAAGGGTATTTTTGAGTATTAACGTTTTACGCTTTACGACGGCCGGCAACGTCGATGACGGAAAATCCACTCTGATCGGCAGGCTGCTGGTTGAAACAGAAGGAGCATTCGAAGATCAGATCGAAGGAGCCCGCCGCGAAAACGAACGGCGCGGCGGCAAAGGCATCGACTTTTCGCTTCTCACCGACGGTTTGAAGGCCGAGCGCGAACAGGGCATCACAATCGATGTCGCCTACCGGTACTTCGCAACTCCCAAACGAAAATTCATTATTGCGGACGCGCCCGGTCATGAGCAGTACACCCGGAACCTTGTAACAAGCGCAAGCACCAGCGATCTCGCAGTCATTCTGGTCGATGCCCGCAACGGAATGGTCACGCAGTCGCGGCGCCATGCCTTCATCGCATACCTGCTCGGAATCCGGCATTTCATCGTTGCGATCAACAAAATGGATCTCGTGGAATTCAAGCGCGACGCCTACGACACGATTCGGAAGGACTTTATCGCCTTCATCGACCGTCTCGGCGGAGCCGAGATGTACTGCATTCCCGTTTCGGCTCTCGAGGGAGATCTCGTCACTGAACCCAGCCCGCGCATGTCGTGGTACAACGGCCCGAAACTTCTGGAACTGCTCGAGTCGATCGAGGTGGATGATCATCAGTCGGAAAGGCCATTTCGGTTTCCCGTTCAGCTTGTGAGCCGCCCGCCAGGGCAGGAATTCGCCGACTTCCGCGGATACATGGGGCGCGTGGCATCCGGATCGGTTCGTGTGGGCGACTCGGTTGTTGTTCTGCCCTCGGGCGCGCAAACGAAAGTGACTGGAATCGTGAGCCAGGACGGCCGGCTGGATGAAGCATTCGCCCGTCAATCCGTAACGCTGCTACTGGCCGACGATCTCGATATCTCACGCGGCGATCTCATCTCGTCGGAAACAAACCCTCCAGTGGCCCGCACGGACTTCAAAGCGACGCTTTGCTGGATGAACGAGCGGAAGCTACGCCTGAACCATCGATACGTCCTTCGTCACACCACAAAGTCGGTTCGTTGCATCATCAATGAGATCGACTGTCGCCTCGACGTCAACACGCTCGAGCGGGAATCGCCTGTCATTGAATTGCAAACAAACGACATCGGCCAGGTGCGGATCAAAACTCTGCAGCCGATTGTTTGCGATCCCTACAACGCGAACCGCCAAACCGGCGGCTTCATCATCCTCGACGAGACGAATGACACCGTCGCTGCCGGAATGATTCAGGACTAAATGTAGCGAGTGGCAATTCCATGCCACCGATAAGCCACTGTAAATGCAACCTTCCCAGCCCTTCCCGTCAGAAAAAATTTGGCGTAAACGCTAACAGACATTTTGCAGATTTCAGACAAAGTCGAAGACACCTTCTACGAGTTTCAACTAGCCCCCGATCCCGATAGAAAAAAGATCGGTTCGTAGCAGCCTGCGACCCGCTTTACCCACCATTGACAGGATTGCGCTGCAATATCAGATATACGCCTAGGTATAATTCACACTAAAGTCCTGACGCAAAATAATGAATCTCTCAGGGCGTTTTCATGAAGTTTTAACGTCTTCTTGTACTAGGTGGCCCCTGATTGGAGGGGTCGTGTGCAAACTCCTTAATTTTGGGTGCGTCAGGGAAGAGTTACCGGGAACTTGAAGAAAGGACTCTCTTAATTCCAGTGTGAGCTACTGCATTTGCACTGAACCTCGCCGGCGGGAAACGCTCAGGCTGGCCCGCGAGTGGAGTCTAATGGTGCCGAGTGTTTCCCATCTGAGCCGCCTTTCTGCCGCAGCCGGTTACATGGCTGTTGCGGGCGGCTCTTTAGTACTCATGGGTTGGTCGCTCCGCCTGCCTGGACTTGTGGCTATTCATCCCCTGCTGGGCACCATGACGCCTGAGACTGGATTTTGCTTCGTCCTCACCGGAGCAGCCTTGTCGTTGGCAGGAACGGAATCCGCCGCGCGCTGGAAGCATCGTTTGGCGAAGGCTCTTGCCGGACTTGTCGTTCTGAAGAGTCTGCTTACTTTGAGCGAGACCTGGCTTGGCTGGAGTTTGAGCATCGACCAATTGATGTTCAAGGGAACCCTTGCAAGAATTTTCCCGGGACGGATGCCGACAGCCACGGCTCTGGCGTTCCTGTTCCTGGGACTTGCAGTGCTGCTTATCGATAGACAGATCGGCGGCCTGCAGATGTCGGAGTTGCTCTCGTCAGCCGCAGTTCTGATCGTCTTGTTAGCTCTGGTCGGTTATGCGTATGGGTACGTTTCTCTGTTCCTGGCTCCTGCTCGTCGTCCACTCGCCTTTCACACCTTGTTCCTGTTCCTGGTACTTTCCGTCGGAATCCTCGCAGCGCGCCCGGGGCGCGGGTTGATGGCGGTGGCTCTCAGTAAAAGCGGTGGTGGAATCATGATTCGGCGCCTCCTGCCGGCGGCATTCGGAATTCCCATCCTCGTGGGCTGGCTGGTCATGGAGGGCCAGCGCGCGGGGCTTTATCCGAACGTCCTGAGCCTTGCATATTTCGCTCTGTCGATCATCGTCGTTTTCGGCGCGCTGATCTGGGTCACGGCCGGTTCTGTTCATGAGATGGATAACCGGCGGCAGCAGGCGGAGGCGGAGATACACAGCCTTAATGAACAGTTAGAGCATCGTGTCATTGAACGAACCGCGCAACTGGAGGCCGCAAATAGTGAGCTCGAGGCGTTTTCCTACTCGGTCTCGCACGACCTGCGCGCTCCGTTGCGTCATATCACCGGCTTCATTGCCCTGTTGGAGCGCCACGCCGCGAACGCTCTCGACGATCAAAGCAAGCGTTTCATCTCGATCATCGAATCATCTTCGAAGGAGATGGGACGCCTGATCGACGACCTTCTCGCGTTTTCGAGGATGGCGCGCATCGAAATGATGGCCAGCGTGGTCGATCTCCGGTGCCTGGTTCAAGAGGTCATCGGGGAACTCGAGCAATCCACGAAGGAGGGCCAGCCGACATGGATCGTTCGTGACCTGCCCTCGGTTGAGGGCGATCCCGCCATGCTGCGCCTGGTGCTGGTAAACCTGATCTCAAATGCCCTGAAGTTCACTCAAGGAAGACCTGAGAGGAGGATCGAGATCGGGTCCACACACACAGAACACGAATTTGTCTTCTACGTACGCGACAACGGCGTCGGCTTCGACATGCAGTATGCGCACAAGCTCTTCGGTGTGTTTCAGCGGCTCCACTCCAGCCATGAATTCGAAGGTACGGGCATCGGTCTTGCAACCGTTCGCCGGATCATTCATCGCCACGGGGGTAGAACGTGGGCAGAAGCAGAACCCGGCAAGGGGGCGACTTTCTATTGCAGCCTGCCGAAAGGAGGACTGAAGCATGGACCATCTTAAAGGCATTCTTCTGGTGGAGGACAGTGCCAGGGACGTCGAACTGACGCTCGCCGCCCTGCTCGAGCACAATCTGGCCAATGAAGTCACGGTTATGCCGGATGGTGCCGAAGCGCTCGATTATCTGTGCTGCCGCGGCAAATTCGCCACCAGAGCCCGCGTCAATCCGGCCGTGGTCCTCCTCGATCTGAAAATGCCCAAAGTCGATGGACTGGAGGTACTGCGCACAATCAAATCCGACGCACAGCTGAAATCGATTCCCGTTGTCATGCTGACGTCATCCCGAGAGGAAGCCGATCTCATCAAAAGCTATGAATTCGGCGCTAACGCATACGTCGTCAAGCCCGTGGATTTTCGAGCTTTCGTGGAAGCGGTAAAACACGTGGGAGTCTTCTGGGCGATCGTCAATGAGCCGCCGCTGGGGAGTGTTGAGTCATCGATGAAATAGGGAACAATGACCAATCCTGTACAGATACTCCTTCTTGAAGACAACCCGCTGGACGCCGAGCTGATCCAGGCTGCCCTGGATACTCTGCTGCATACCCCCCGCGTCGTTCGCGTGGAGACGGGACGCGACTTTCGCGAAGCTTTGAACCAGGACATCGATCTCATCATCAGCGACTACTCACTGCCCTCGTTCGATGGAAAGAAAGCATTGGCGATGGCAAAGGAGCTTCGGCCGGATATTCCCTTCATCCTCGTCTCAGGAACCGTCGGGGAGGAGGCGATTGACAGTCTGCTGGCCGGAGCCACGGATTACGTGTTGAAGCACAAGTTCGCAAGGTTCGTGCCGGCGGTACAGCGCGCCCTCCAGGAAGCCGGAGAACGCAAAGCCCGGCGCGAGGCAGAGGAGGCACTGAAAAAATCCGAGGAAAAGTACCGCCAATTATTTGAGGAAGCCCGCGACACGCTGTTCATTGTTTCGTCCGACGGTAACTTGATCGACATCAATCCGGCCGGTCTGAAGATGTTCGGCTATTCATCGAAGGAAGAGATTCTTCGAACGAATATCGGTCGCGACATCTACAAGAGCCCCAGACGCTGGAAGGAAGTCCGCAGCCTGCTCGAAGCCCAGGGATACGTTGAAGATCTCGAAGTGGAATTGAAACGGCGAGACGGCGCCAGGCTCATAGCTCTGGAGACAACGACTGTGGTTTCCAGTGAGGGAGGAAAAGTAAGGATGTTTCACGGTACCTGGCGCGATGTTACAAAACACCGAGAGCTCGAAGCCCAGTTCCTGCGCTCACAGCGGATGGAAAGCCTGGGCAGCCTGGCGGGAGGTATTGCTCACGACTTGAACAACGTGCTCTCGCCTATCGTGATGGGTGTCGAAATACTGAAAGAAAAACACACAGACCCGGACACCATGCGATACCTCGTGATGCTGGATACCTGCGCAAAACGAGGCGCGAACCTGCTGAGGCAAATTCTGATGTTCGCCCGCGGTGTCGAGGGACGCCGGACGCCCTTGAGCCTTTCACCTGTTTTCGAGGCAGCGGAAAAAATGATCCGGCACACTTTTTCGAAATCCATCGAGATCATCACCAATATTGCTCCGGATTTATGGCGTGTGTCTGCCGACAAGACTCAAATCGAGCAGGTGCTGATGAATCTCTGCGTAAATGCGCGCGACGCGATGCCCGATGGCGGCACGATAACGGTTTCAGTCTGCAATGAAATGGATGAGAAGAGTGGCCCATATGTCGTCATCGAGGTCACCGACACGGGACGAGGTATCCCTCCCGAAAACCTTCCCAAAATTTTCGATCCTTTCTTTACCACGAAACAAACGGGCACGGGACTCGGCCTGTCCACGGTCAGCGCGATCGTCCGAAACCACGGCGGCTTCATCGACGTTAACAGCGTCCTGGAACAGGGAACAACTTTCACAATTCATCTGCCCGCTCTTCGCCGGGGGTCGGAGGAAGCTCCTGCCGCACCCGGGCCCGGCGATTTCCCGCCCGGGAATGGCGAACTCATTCTGGTAGTGGATGACGAGGCTGCGGTTCGCGATCTGGTCCGCACAATCCTCAGCAACTATGGCTATCGCGTCGCCGTTGCAGCCGACGGGATTGAGGGAGTCGCGGTGTACTCGAAACTGCGGGATGAAATCAAGTTGGTCCTGACGGACCTGGATATGCCGAGAATGAACGGCGCCGAATTGATTCGGAAGCTCGAACGAATCAATCCCGATGTCCGTGTCGTTTCAGTGAGTGGACTAATCAGCAGCGATAGTTTCGGCCAAACCGTGGCCGGCCCTGTCCATGCTGTCCTGCAGAAACCTTTCTCCGCGCCCGACCTGCTTCGGACGCTGCACGACATCCTCCAGCGGCATTAGCGATTCGGGAACCGCGACAACCTGCTCTGGAGGGCGCCCAACCTACATCCGCCAGGACGAAGGCGACTCAATTCTATGGAGAAGGGCGGTCAGCCTCGGGCGCAATAGCTCCACGTCTCGCTGAAGGTTGGAAAAAGTCTCTTCGGTCTGCAGCCAGTCATTTTGGCGGCCTTTGATCTCCAGCTCCAGGGCGGTGCCGGATGCCCGTTCAGCGTGAAAGTTGACGAGGTATCCTCTCAGACTGTGCGCCGTGGCTTCCAGGCCTTTGGCATCGTGTGAACCGATCGCCCGCCTCATGTTTGCGATCACATCCGGAGAACGGTCAAAGAAGATCTGTATAATCTCTGCCAACAATTCCGGGTCGCCACCGACGCGGTCTTCGAGAGCCTGCATATTGATTATTACGTTATCCATGAAAACTGTCTCCTGGTCTCAGCGCTTCTTCAGCGCGCCTTTAACGTGTCTCAGTAATCCTTCTGGTGTCAGTTTTGCTTGAGCCAAATGGGTTCCTTCAGGTATGACGCCATTTGCAGCCATTCTCCTGGCTTCGGGCCCTGAAATATAAATGATCGCCATTTCGGGATGTTGGCCGGCCAGTTGTTTCAGGAGATGCTGTCGCATCACGCCCGGCGTCAGTGCATCCGCGATCAACAAAGCAATGGGACGCCCGTGAGCGCGGCCCATTTCAACAGCTTCCGGCCAGTTGTCTGCCTTCAAAACTGTGTATTGCGTCGTTTCGGCGATTGTATCGAGATGGGTTCTCAGGCTGTTCTCCTCGTCCGCAACAACGAGAATAGTGGCGTTGGAATCGTTGGAAGAGTCGGGCTTGGCAGAGCCGAAAGCCGGAAGCGTGACCAGGAATGTGCTTCCGAAGTCAGGCTTGCTGGAAACCTCAATATTGCCGCCGTGCTGCTGCACGATCCCGTATACGGTCGACAGGCCCAGTCCTGAAGCTACCGCCAGACCTTTCGTCGTGAAGAATGGATCGAATATGTGAGCGCAGACTTCCGGAGACATGCCACACCCCGTATCGCTGACCCTCAGAACGACTTCACGATTTGCGCCATTGGCGGTCTCGATAGTCAGCTTTCCCGAATCTTTCATCGCGCCGGCAGCATTCATGACGAGGTTCATCACTACCTGTCCGATCTGGCTCGGATCGCCCTTGATCTGGGCCAGTTCAGGAGCGAGTTTCAGTTCGAACTCAATGCCCTCGCCGAGCGTCGATTCAAGCAGCATCTGCATGTCGAGCACGAGTTTGTTCAAGCTCAGGATTGCAGATTCCGGTGCCTGCTTGCGGCTGAAGAGTAACAATTGGCGTGTTAATAACGCTGCGCGTTCCGAGGCTTTCTTGATCCCTTCGACGTGAAGCTTGTTGCGATCATCGCCTTTCATCTGCTCGAGGAGGAAATTGCTGTGGCCCAAAACCACCATCAATGCATTGTTGAAGTTATGAGCCACGCCGGCAGCGAGCGTTCCGACAGCAGCGAGTTTCTCGCCCTGCATTAGTCGTTGTTCGAGAACTCTTCGTTCAATTTCTCCCTGTTTCCGCTCAATGGCGTACCGGATTACTCGAAACAGAACGCGGCTGTTGATGTTTCCTTTAATGAGATAGTCCTGTGCCCCGGTCTTCATAGCCTGGAGCGCTTGAGCTTCATCATCGAGACCCGTTAGAACAACAACCGGAACTTCCGGCGCCGCCTTGCGAACGCGGGAAAGAGTCTCGAGACCTGCTGCGTCCTGCAGGAACAAGTCGAGAAGGATGACGTCGATGGAATTGTTGTTAAGAAAGCGTATGGCTTCGCTGAGATGTTCAACGGCTGTGAGATCGAATTCACCGGACCCGAACTTTCGAAAATCCGCCTGCATGAGGCGAACGTCGACCGGATTGTCTTCAATCAGAAGCACCCGAATTGGCTTTGTCACGCCCATTAGTAATGCAATCGCCTGGCCAAAACGATAAAACACTGGAAGCTATTGAAAATCTGGCCTCGAGAAGTGCAGAGATTTAAGAGCGATTGCCAGATCTGACAACCGGAACCTGTCGAAACTGACGGGCATGAACGCGGGCTAAAGCCCGCGACTACATTCAGAACGAACGTTGATTCCGAAATGTTGATTCCGAAGTGTTGATTCCGAAATGTTGATTCCGAAATGTAGTCGCGGGCTTTAGCCCGCGTTTACAGCCCCAACTTCTTCAGCCGCCGGTAGAGCGTACGTTCGGAAAGCCCGAGCGCCTGGGCCGCTCTTGCTTTGTCATTCCCATTCGCGCTCAGGGTTGCTGCGATGAGGTCACGTTCGAGATCTTCGAGTGTCTTTGGCGAAGATGTCGCTGCAGCGTTTCCTGCTGTCTTCGAACGGGCCACCAGCGCGGGCAGGTCCGCCGCACTGATTTGACCGTTCGCACCCAGCGCATAAGCTCTCTCCATGATATTTTCCAGCTCCCGCACGTTGCCGGGAAAATCGTAATTCATCAATGCCGCCATGGCGTCGGGAGTAATGCTGCTGACTTGCCGGCCGAATTTCCGATTCAGCTTCCGCACGAAGTGTATGGCAAGAGCGTGGATATCCTCCTTTATCCGGCGCAGCGGAGGCGGTTCGATCCGGACAACATTCAACCGGAAAAACAGATCCTGCCGGAACCTGCCGGACTGGACCGCGGCTTCGAGGTTTTGATTGGTAGCGGCGATGATTCGCACATCCACATGATGAACCTGAGTACTGCCCACCGGCCGGACCTCTTTTTCCTGGAGAACGCGGAGGAGCTTCGGCTGCAATTGTGTTGGAAGCTCGCCCACTTCATCGAGGAACAAAGTCCCCTTGTCCGCAGTACGGAACAACCCTCGATTATCCGCGGTGGCGCCTGAAAACGCGCCTTTCTGGTGGCCGAACAACTCGCTTTCCATGAGATCCCCAGGAATAGCCGAACAATTAACGGGGACGAAAGGCCCTTTGGCGCGTGCAGACAATCGATGGATTGCTCCGGCGATCAATTCCTTGCCCGTTCCGCTTTCACCTTCGATCAAGACTACGGTATCTGCAGGGGCAACCTTCGCAATCGTATCCTTCACCTGTTTCACGGGCTCGGAAGATCCGATGAGCTCTCCAACCGGCAGGGCCTCCGCCAGCCGCGTTCGGAGGGAAGTTACTTCGGCCTGCAGGTATCGTCGTTCGACAATACGTTTCAGCAAGTGCTGTAAAGCAATCCAGTCGAGCGGTTTGACGAGGTAATCGTAAGCTCCAAGCCGGAGCGCCTGGACTGCAGTATCCACTTCGGGAAAGCCGGTCATCAGGACAGCATCGATTTCGGGATCGCGCCGTTTAATGGCTTCCAGTACTTCAATACCAGTCATGTCCCCGAGATGAATATCGAGCAAAGCAGCATCGAATATCCCGGTTTCCAGAAGGGCGAGTCCGGCGCGGCCACTCATGGCGGACTTGCAGTCATAACCCGCATCGGCAAGTCGGTCTTCCAGTAGAGTTCGGATCTGCTCGTCGTCCTCAATGAGCAGTATCCTGAGCGGCTCCATAGGGAATGCTAACCCCTGACGTGCGGGCAAACCAATGAATTCCCCTCTCGTTTTCGGACTGTCAAAACTGACAGCCTTTTGTCAATTCTGACATGCCTGGCATAAGGAAGGCTCTTATCTGCTCCGTCTAAATTCCTCCTTCTCAATAGCTAACGGCCCAGGCCGTTTGGTATGCCGTATGCCAAATAGGAACCCTTGACCGGCAGGGATTGCCGGGAACAACGGGGGCCCCTGAGCAGTGAGTAAAGTCGGATCGATCACAAAGCACGCGGCGTTGATAACAGCGCTGGTTGCCAGCTTCGCAGCAATGGTTTCCGCGCAGGACAACAGCGATGACCTTACAACCATCAGTCTGGAGAACCTGATGAATGTGAAGGTGTCGACGGTTACCCGGCATCTCGAGGAATTGCGCAACACGCCGGCCGCGGTATACGTCATCACACAGGAGGATATTCGCCGGTCGGGCGCCACGGACATCGCCGAACTGCTTCGCACAGTTCCCGGCGTCGATATTGCGCAAATCAACCCCGGCACGTGGGCATTGAGCGTGCGAGGTTTCGCAAACGAGTACGCCACGAAGCTGATGGTCCTGGTGGACGGACGAAGTGTTTACGACCCCACGTTCTCAGGCGTCTATTGGCGTCTTCAGAACCTGGTACTCGAGGACATTGAACGGATCGAGGTGATCCGCGGTCCCGGCGCCACAATGTGGGGGGCCAACGCCGTCAATGGTGTTATCAGCATCACGACGAAGAAAGCTGCCGACACTCAGGGCAGCCTATTTGTTGCGGACGCAGGATCGAATCGCCCCGGCGAAGGATCTCTCCGATTCGGAGGAGCCATCGGCAAGAACGCGTTCTACCGTGTGTTTGGAAGGCAGACAACGCGCTCAAACTCTTCCACGATTTCCGGAGCGGACGGAGGCGGCTCATGGAATCAGACCGACGCCGGTCTTCGGCTGGATTGGTCGCTGTCTACGGCAGACTCCGTCACCTTTGAAGCTGGCTCCTATCGCGGAGTTTCGGACAGCCGGCAGAACGTTCTCACATCGCTTTCGCCCGTCACTTATCAGAGGGCAGGCATCACAAGCCATGCCGGCGGGCACGTCCAGGTTCAGTGGAGCCGATCGCTCGGAGACAACTCCAATCTCAAGTTCCAGTTCTACTATGACCGGCGCCATCTCGGCGGCTGGGGTGGCAAAGACTTACAGATTCTCGACTTCGATCTCCAGCACAACTTCAAAATCGACGCACGCCACAATGTCATGTGGGGCGCCGGCCGTCGTGAAACCAGTGACACGTTCCCGTACACTCTGGCGTTCAGCCTGACCCCAAACAGCAAGCGTTACGGTCTCTGGAGCGCATTCGTACAGGATGAAATCACCGTCGTTCCAGACAAACTGCAGTTAACCGCGGGAACCAAGATCGAGCGCAGCACGTTCACCGGCTACAACATTCAGCCGATGATACGCTTGTCGTGGACCCCAACTGCGCGGCAATCCGCGTGGCTTTCCGTGTCACATGCTGTTCGGACCGCGAATCGAGTCGAACGCGGAATGCACGTCAACTTATCGGCCTTTCCGTTGGGTGACGCAACCGGCATCCTCGCACTGTTCGGACAGGAAAATACACGCTCCGAAGGACTGGTGGCGTATGAAGCGGGTTATCGTTATCAGGCCAACCGCAAACTCTGGCTGGATTTGACGACTTTCGAGAACATCTACGATCACGCCAGCTCGGTCGAAGTGGGTCGCACGTTCCTTGAAACGCAGGCGAATCCCCCCTTGCTGTATCAGCCGCTCTTCTTTGGCAACGATGTTAAAGGAGTCACGCGGGGCATCGAACTGGCAACGAACTACAAAGTCAACAGCCTCCTCTCGTTTAAAGGAGGCTATAGCGTATTCCACAGCCATCTGCATTCTAATGGCAACCCCGCGGTTTTTTCATCGGACGGCGCCCCGCGTACGAGTGCCGCCAATCAAGTCTATGTCGGATCCTTCCTGACCCTGCCGAAGTCCTTTGAGATATCCGGTCACTCGTACTTCGTCGGCTCACGGCCGGCATACAAAGTTCCCGGATATACGCGAGTCGATTTGAACCTTGCGTGGAAGCGGATCGAAAACATCGAACTGGCTGTAGTTGGGCAAAATCTTCTGGGGTCCCACATTGAATTCGGGGATTTGGCAACGCCCGCCAATGCCATCAATCGCAGCATCTACGGAAAAATCACGTGGAAGTTTTAACTGGCTTGATACGACGTACGACTTTTCTTGCGGGCCTGCTGGCCGTGGTCCCCGCGGTGGCTCTATCGCAGCAGGGCGATGGCGATCTCACCGCCATCAGCCTCGAGAGCTTGATGAATGTGCAGGTCTACGATATTCACTCGTTCAAGAGCAGCTACAGCCTGCTGAGAATGCAGTTGCACGCGTCACCGGCCGGCAGTGCCGGGGCTGCAGCTACGGAAGGGCAAAACCCGCAGCACCAGTTCTATGTCGGAACGTTCCTGAAGCTGCCGAAGTCCTTCGAGATATCGGCTCACACCTACGCTGTCAGCTCGCTCCCCAACTTTCAGATTCCCAGCTATGCCCGCTTTGATTTGAACCTTGGATGGAAAGCGACCGAGAACGTTTCATTCAAATTGGCCGGACAGAATCTTCTGGGCTCTCACAAGGAATTTGGCGACCTCCAGGGACCCGCCAATGTCATTAGACCCAGTGTCTACGGAAGCATTGCATGGACATTCTAACCGGCAATCGCGGGCCTGGCCGCCTCATACGCTCGTTCGTTCTGGGTCTGCTGATGTTGATTCCAGTGATGACGTTTGCACAGTCGGTAGACGAGTACGAGGTCAAAGCCGCGTTCTTATTCAACTTCACCAAGTTTGTCGAATGGCCGCCCGCTGCCGACTTGCACAGCTTTGATACGTGCATCCTTGGAGATGATCCATTCGGATCCACGATCGACCGGTTGACTAGAGGGAAAACGGTGAACGGCCTCCCGATCCAGGTTCGCCGGCTGAAGGAAGTGGCCGACGCCAAACAGTGTCAGATCGTTTTCGTGAGCTCGGTGGAAAAAAGTAAGGCAGCCCGGCTGGCCGAGGCGGTCCGCGGAACGCGCATTCTGACCGTGGGGGAAACGGAAGATTTTGCACGCGCCGGAGGCATGGTCTACCTCTCGATGGAAAACAGCCGCGTCAGTCTCGTCATCAATGCGGCGGCGGCTGAAAGCTCTGGTTTGAAAGTAAGCGCGAAGCTGCTGGCCTTGGCAACGATTTACAAGAACGAAAAATGGGCGGGGAGATAGAAGTGCGTTATATACGAAATCTTTCGATCAAACACAAACTGAACTTGATTGTGATGCTGACCACGACGGTGGCGCTTCTTTCGGCCTTCGCCGTGCTCGTCGCTTACGACGTCATCAACGCCCGCCGCCAGATGATTCGCAACCTTTCCATGATGGCTGAGGTCGTCGCAAACAACAGCACCGCGGCGTTGACCTTCAACGATCCCAAGTTTGCCAACGAAGCGCTTTCCGTTTTCAAGGCAAATCCTCAAGTTCGCAAAGCCGCTATTTACGACTCCGCGGGAAACGTCTTTGCCAGATACCTCGGATCTCAGCGGGATGAAGCGGTATTTCCCTTCCATCCAATATCGTTTGATGCTCAGTTCGCTGGGGACGAGCTATTCGTATCCCAGAAGGTGGTCCTCGACGGCGAGGTCCTGGGGCTGGTGTATGTCGAAAGCGACCTGAACGAACTCTCGGAACGGTGGGAAGCCCATTTGAAAACCACTGTTGTCATTGGTCTCGGAGCGCTATTCGTCGCTTTCTTCATTTCTTCGAAGTTGCAGCGTCTCATCTCCAAGCCACTCCTGAAGCTTGCCGAAACCGCAAAAACAGTTTCGCTCGAAAGGAACTTCGCCATCCGCGCCGAGAAAACCGGCAATGACGAAGTGGGTTTGCTCATCGATGGTTTCAACGAAATGCTGGGCCAGATTCTGGAACGGGATGGGGAGCTTCGCCGGCACCACGAAAATCTTGAAGATGAAGTCGAGGCTCGCACGCTCGAGCTGCGCAAGATCAATGTTGAAATGACCGCGGCCAAGGAAAAGGCCGAGGAGGCGAGCCGCGCCAAGAGCGAATTCCTTGCCAATATGAGCCATGAGATCCGGACGCCGATGAATGGCATCATCGGCATGACCGAGCTTGCGCTGGACACGCCATTGAATACGGAACAGCGCGAATACCTCAACCTGGTCAAGACGTCTACAGATGCGCTGTTGAATGTCATCAATGACATCCTGGATTTTTCAAAGGTTGAAGCCGGAAAACTGGAGCTGGACATTCTCGAGTTCGGCCTTCGTGACTGCATCGATTCCGCGATTCGTCCGCTCGCTCTGCGCGCCCACCAGAAGGGGCTTGAACTCCTGACCGATATTCCTTCCGAGATCCTCGACGAAGTTGTCGGAGATTCCGGCCGTTTGCGTCAGATTCTGGTGAACCTGGTTGCCAACGCCGTCAAGTTTACCGAGCGCGGCGAAGTTGTTGTTCGCGTTGCCGAAGAGTCGCACGCAGACAACGCAGCGGTTTTGCGGTTTACCGTAAGCGACACCGGCATCGGAATTCCGAAAGAGAAACAGACGGCTGTTTTTGAAGCATTTACGCAAGTCGACGGATCGACCACTCGCAAGTACGGAGGCACCGGCCTCGGATTGACGATCTCGTCGCGTCTCGTTTCCATGATGGGCGGGCGCGTCTGGGTCGAAAGCGAACCGGGACTTGGCAGTCAATTCCACTTCACGGCCAGGTTTGGGATCCCGAAAGCGCAAGCGAAACCTGTGGCAGGGCTCGATTCCATCCAATTGAGGGGCCGCCGCGTCCTGGTCGTGGACGACAACTCCACAAACCGGCGCGTCCTTCGCGATGTGCTCAGGAATTGGGACATGAATGTGACGTGCGTAGACGGCGGCGTTCCGGCCCTGCGCGCATTGAAAATGGCGAGAGAAGACCGCCTGCCATTTCAGCTGGTCCTTCTCGATTGCCACATGCCGGAAATGGATGGCTTCATGGTCGCCGAGCAAATGCGCAAGGAAGCCGGACCCGTTCAGCCGATCATCTTGATGTTGACCTCGGGAGCGCAGCAAGGAGACTTCAAGCGGTGTCACGAGCTCGGAATCTCGCTCCATCTGACAAAACCCATCAAGCAGCAGGAGCTGCTGGACGCCGTAAAACGCGTGTTGGGAAACTATCGGCCCGTAAGACAGAAGATCGCACCGGAGCCCACTCCACCCGCTTCCCGCCCTCTCCGGATTCTCCTTGCCGAAGACAACCTTGTTAATCAGCGCCTTGCTGTTCGAATACTCGAAAAGCAAGGGCATGCCGTATACATTGCCGAAAACGGCAAACTTGCCCTCGAGGCGCTTGCGCGCGAGTCGTTCGATGCCGTGCTCATGGACGTTCAAATGCCGGCGATGGGAGGCTTCGAAGCTACTTCGATCATTCGCGAAGAAGAAAAGACGACCGGACGCCACGTGCCCATCATTGCGATGACAGCTCATGCGATGAAGGGTGACCGCGAAAAATGTATCGAGGCCGGAATGGACAGCTACGTCTCCAAACCGATTTCCGGAAAGGAACTCGCGGCAGTCCTCCACTCCACCGTACTTCAGCCTGGATCCGAACGGCCCGTTGACGACGAACCCGCGGTTCTGACTGTCAATTGGCAGGGCGTTCTTGAACGGGTTGGCGACGATGTCGAACTCGCGAAGGAAATAGCCGAGACATTCATCGTTGAAAGCCCGAAGCTCATTTCTCAAATACGTATGGCGATCAAGGCGGGGGACTGCGTTGCCTTGCAGCGGACCGCGCATGCGTACAAGGGCTCCGCCTCCATCTTCTCGGCGGATGCCGCCGTCACTCTCGCGGCTCAACTGGAAATCCTCGGTTCCAAAGGCGACGTTTCGGAAGGGGAACCGCTCGTTACGTTGCTGGAGACACACGCCGGCGGTGTGTGTGCAGCCTTGAGCGCGATCATTGAGGAGAATTCATGCGTGTCCTAGTCGCGGAAGACGATCACGTTTCACGTCTCATGCTTCAGGCCACACTCAAAAAGTGGGGCCACGATCCCGTCGTCACGTGCGATGGACAGGAGGCTTTGTCCATCCTCGAGCAAGACTCGTCACCCGAACTGGCGATCCTGGACTGGATGATGCCGGCGATTGACGGGCTGGAAGTCTGCCGGCGGATTCGGCAGAAGTCCACGTCAATGCCCGTCTACATCATTCTCCTGACTGCGAAGACTCAGCGCGAAGATCTCATCGCGGGTCTGGGAGCGGGCGCGGACGACTACATCACAAAGCCTTTCAATCATCAGGAACTGTATGCCAGGCTTCAGGTGGGATTTCGCGTGGCGGATCTTCAGCGAAAACTGGCCGATCGGGTCAAAGATCTGGAAATCGCATTGACGCGTCTTGGCCGCCTTCAACAGGCACAAAAGCTCGAAGCACTGGGCCAGATGGCCTCAGGCGTCGCGCACGAGATCAATACGCCAATCCAATATGTTGGCGACAACATCCGTTTTCTTCAGGATTCCTGGGCCGAGCTGCGTCCCTTTCTGGAGCCTCAGCCCGGCAAGCCAGACCTGGATTACCTGATTCGCGAAGTACCCAAGGCAATCGCCGAATCGAACCATGGAATTCAGAGAGTCGGCACGATCGTCAGGGCCATGCGTGATTTTGCTCATCCACCCGGCATAAACAAAGTCCATAGCGACATCAACCACGCAATCCTCACGACTATCACAGTTGCAACCAGCCGAATCAAGGGCGTGGATGTCGAAACCTCCCTCGACCCTCAGTTGCCGAAGACGCTGTGCTTTCCGGGCGAAATCCAGCAGGTTCTACTGAACCTCATCATCAATGCGGCCCAAGCCATCGGAGAGAACCCGGAAAAAGGTGTGATCCGCATAGCAACTTCCACGTACCGCAATTGCATTGAGATCCATGTGAGCGACAACGGACCGGGAATCGCCTATGAACACCAGGAGAAGATCTTCCAACCCTTCTTCACGACGAAGGAAGTTGGGAAAGGCAGCGGTCAGGGTCTGGCCATCGCGTACTCGGTGGTCGTGCAGCAACACAACGGGAGGATTTGGTTTGATAGCGAGTCTGGAAAAGGAACGACTTTTCATATCCGGCTTCCAATCGACGGAATCGGGTCTGCGGAAAGTGAATATCTGGAAGGAGTCAATTTATGAGCGATCCCAAGATTTTGATCGTCGATGACGATCAATGGATCCTGAGCTGTTTCGAGCGCATGCTCGGCCGGTGCTTCAACCTTGAAACGGCCCTCGGTCCGCTTCAGGCACTCAAAACCGTCGCGACAGACGGACCATATGCGGTTGTGTTGTCGGACATGAGGATGCCTGTCATGAACGGACTAGATATGCTGGCCAAGATGAAAGAAATATCGCCCAGCACGGTCGGTTTGATATTGACCGGTTATGCCGGGGATGAAATGGCCAGGAGTATTAAGAGCGGCGTGCTGTTCAAGCTTATCGAAAAGCCCTGCCCACTCGACCAGCTCAAGGTAATCCTGGAAGAAGCACTGGCGAAATACGAAGAAAAGGAAGGCCTGAACGCGGGCTGAAGCCCGCGACTACATTGGGGGCCCAACATCATACCCAAAAACATTGGAGACCAATCTGGCACCCAATGTAGTCGCGGGCTTTAGCCCGCGTTCTGTCCCCGAATTAGCTCGAATTAGCTCTCCGACATCGCTCCAACAGACTTCAGGTTGAGCAGCTTTTCCGCGTTGCCGCGATAGATCTGCTCCTTTTGAGCGGCGGAGATGGGAAGATCCTCGACGCAGCGAATCGTCTCGCGGGCGTATAGACCCGGCGCCGGTTCAAACGGCATGTCGGAAGCGAACACGATTTGATCCACGCCGAAAAACTCCAGCCCGCACTTCGTGGCGGGACCGGCTCCGAACAACGCCGTGTCCGCATAAAAATGCTTGAAGTAGTCCACAGGCCGCTTCTTCATGGACTTCAGCAGCGACACGTAGTCCTCATCGGAAGTACGCGTCCCCAGCTGATCCCAACCGTAGCCCACACGGCCTTCGAAATACGGAATCATGCCGCCCATGTGATGCGTGATGATCTTGATGTTGGGATGGCGGTCCAGAACACCGGAGAACACGATGCGCGACATGGCGACGCTCGTCTCGTAGGGCCAGCCGAACGTCCACCAGATTTCGTACTTTGATTTCTCCTCCGCCAGGTAGTCGGAGAAATCCGCGCCGCGAGCCGGATGCATCCAGATGGGAACGTTGCGTCGTGCCGCTTCTTCGAAGAGAGGCGCGAATTGGGGATCATCGAGCGGTTTGCCGGCGACATTCGTGTAGATCTGAATGCCCAGCGCCCCGAGCTCATCAAGCGCCCGGTTCATCTCTTTCTCCGCCTCCTTCGGATTGTTCATCGGCAAGGACGCAGCAAAACCAAGAAACCGGTCGGGATGTTTCTTCACCAGCTCAGCCAGGCCATCGTTTCCTACTCTTGCCAGCTCCGGCGATTTGTCGGGCCCGCCCAGAATTTCGAGCGGCGGCAGAGGGAGCGTGAGCACCTGCACATAGTCTCCAAACTCGTCCAGAATCCTGAACCGTTTGTCGAGATCCATGATTGTCACGATGTTCTGTACACGTTTGCCGATGTCTTTACCGCCGGCTCCCGCGTTGATGTACTTATCGAAAAATTCTTTTGGAAAGAAGTGGTTAAAGATGTCAATTTTCACGTTCGTCGTCCTTTACTTAAACGTCGGGCCCACCGGCCAAGCTACTTGCGGTACACCGCTTCGCGGCCTCCTGGATTTGCTGTTTGGCCGGTCCCCCCACGTTCCTTAACGTCGGGCCCACCGGCCAAGCTACTTGCGGTACACCGCTTCGCGGCCTCGTGGATTCGCTGTTTGGCCGGTCCCCCCACGTTCCTTAACGTC
>Ga0137394_10000016_pt1 | contig 130478 bp, 170 predicted proteins | sample czobulk116metaG_FD_108278 | JGI IMG/M metagenome (GOLD analysis project Ga0137394, IMG submission 108278) | Vadose zone soil microbial communities from Angelo Coast Range Reserve, California, USA - czobulk1.16 metaG | ecosystem: Environmental > Terrestrial > Soil > Vadose zone | place: USA...
ACGTCGCTGCTACGTCCGCATTTCTCGATGCCTCCCAAGACTTGGATATCGATGCCCGTGACGAATATGTAAGTAGCTGGCTTTTTGCCACGAGATGGTGATTTCTACGGTGGCCCCTTAAATCTGCAGGGATACACTGCGCTGCACTTGGCCGCAGATCGAGGGAACGTCGCCACGGTCGAGTTGTTGCTCAATCACGGCGCCGATAAATCACTCAAAGTGAGCACGCTGTCTGCCAATTATAACCGTTTTCTCTATTCGTAAAAAATTCCAATAAAATGAAATATATGGCAGGACACGGATGGATATACGGCAGCGGATCTGGCAGCCATTGCTCAGCGCCCCGACATCGTCGCCTTGTTGGAACGCACATGAGTACGGGGGATTGCAAGAGCATTAGAAACGTATAGATGTATATCTCGGGCGCCATCCTGCGCTGGGCTTGTATGAGAGGAGCGCGTTACGACCGTTGGATAGAGACTTCCCTCCACCGCCTATCCATCCCATCGTACATTTGTGCCCTCCTCATGAAGGCGAGGGTTGTGCGGACGGAGATGAGATTTTGTCTGTGTCGCTTGAAGGGGCGGAGGTTAGTTCTCCCGGTTTGGGGTGATATTTCGAGTTTGGGGGAATGATGCCTCCCTTGTGACACTTTTCAGAATACGGAAAAAAAGGAAAGAAGTGTGGGAGCAAAACGAACCCTTTCGAGGAGCTTTACGACTGGCTTGCTCGGGAGAGCGGCGCCCCTTTCGAGCCAGTACTTTATTCGTTCCACGCTCCATTGCATCGTCTTGTGCTCTTGGCCGAGGCGCAGACGGGGGTCATATACCCCGAGGAGCTCTATGGGCTTCGCATCCCTGCGTTTTCGGAGGTCTATGGCGACGAGGTGGAAGATGCGGTTGTTTCTGTTGCCGTGTAATGACAGGCGGAGACGGACAGGCATTGAGTGTCGTGGTCAAGAATTCGCAGACCTAGTTCGCGACAGCTTCAGGGTCACGTGACTTCTGAAGAGCGATCTGCGAGGGGTCACTCAACACCGCGAGTTATTTCTTGAACTGGCGGGAGATTTCGCAAACATCGAACCAACTATCCCCACGACGCTTTGTTGGTTTTCAACCCGTGATGATCAGAACTGAAAAGTAGTCGAAGAGAAACCGCGCGCTCGAATCACCTGCCTTGTGGCGAAGAAGGGACGTTTCATTGCAGTGTACCGTACAATACAAAGCCGTAGGGTGGTGTCCGACAAGCTAAAACCATGGGTGGTGCAAGATTCCGGAGGGATGCCAGGGAACTACTGTACTATTGGCTACACTTGTTCTGGCCCATCGCTCCCAGGAACCAACTAGACAGAAGTGCGTCGTCAACACCACAGAGCCAGGTTGTGTAATATCAGCAAAAAAATGCACTACTGTACCATGCATATGTTGTTCCCGTTCAGAAGCGTTTGCGCAAGCTTCGTCACCTTGCGGCCCTTCGGGGTCATTTCACTAGAGAGGCGAGTAAAACGACCTTGGGGCCACTGACAAAATGAATATAAAGGCGCAACGTACTACTCTGTAACGTCATCGAGAACCATATCTATCAAGAGAAGGGGAGAGAGAAAGGCATTCCGTCAATGAATTGGGGAGCGATTGAAGGACTTACTGACGAAGTCATCAAACCCAAGCAGAGTTCCAGTGAATTCGCGCTCATTTTTCATAATCACCCATATGCGCGAACCGATGCATCTATCTATGAGTTCTGCCACCCGCTTTACGGTCAGGCATCATAACCAATGAAGAGCTAGACAGGACTTTTACCTAGGGGCAAGATTTGGGAAGCCATTCAAGACGGTCGCGTGTCGCTCGGGCCGGATCAGATTCAAAAGTACATTGCTTGTTTTCCCTTGCTTCTACTGTCCTATACCCAACACAACATGAGATATCTATGATGCTTGAAATGTCGTCCAATCACGAGAACGGAATGAAAATATAGCGCAGCAGCAGTTGGCACAGAACTTCAAAAAGAGGCTTATCGGGATGTAATTCACAGGAACCGTCAGCAAACTAGAGAACAATGACAGGCAAGAACGGTGTATCGGACATGAACGGCACAAGAACCGTAAGGAAAGAGGGGAGGGACGTGACTAATAAGGACCGGCACATCTTCACTGGCCGAAGCTGAAACCGCCTTGCGGGGCATTGTTCGCGGTGTCAAACTAGGAGATGGAGCCTGTTAACCAAAGAGAGGCCCATATGACACTCGTGTACTTACGGAGAATGCGCCGCTAGCATCGACCGTAGCTGCGGATACACCAGCGTCCATCTCTTCTTCATCGGGGAAGTACTTGTCCATAATATTGAACGCCTTCTTGTAAATATCGATGTTGTCATGTTGTTGGAGGTTGTGAATAGTGACCATGCCACCTGCTTCCTCCACGTATTGCGCGTACTTATTGATAGCTCCTGGACCTGCGGCCTGCTTGTCATTCTCCCCCACTTTCAAGATATTGTCTAAACCATCAAGTGCAACCTGAATGATCTTGTTGTCCATCATCGTGAGGAGGTCGCATAGAGGCTTGATGCAGCCTTGTGAGACTAGGTAACGGATCTGAGACGGTTCCTGCAAGCCACCCGACGTAGCGTTGGAAATCGCCCAGCATGCTTCCTTTCGGGTTTTGAAGTCTGCGTTGGAGAGGATATTGATAAGAGGCGGGATGATATTGGCTTCAATGACAGCTTGAATCTGAGGAGGTGACCCGGCTGTGATGTTAGAGATCGTCCAGCAAGCCTCCTTCCTAATGCCGTCCTTCGGGGAGGATAGCAGCGATAAGAGTGCTGGCAGCGCACCGGACGCAATTACGACCTGTGTTTGCAAGTCATCTCCAGTGACAATGTTGCCGACTGAGCGTAGTGCCGGGGTCTGAACGGATGTGGAAGGATGCATAAGAAGATCAACAAGACGACGACACACGCCGGATTCAATGACGGCCTGGATCTTATCGTTGGAGCCATCGGATAGATAAGATATAGCCCAACAAGCGTCAATAAGAATCTCATCATCCATGGAGTAGATGAGTTTTGTCAAAACGTTGAGAGCGGGAGCGATCTAGGGAAACCAAGTGTCAGAGTGGAATGGACGTTGACGTTACGAGGTGATAAACAAACCAATTCCCAGTCGGGTTGAGGAGACTTTCCACGGCAGAAGTTGCTCAGCGTCCATGTAGCATTGCGGAGCATGCTAATCTTGTGATTTTCGCTCAGGAGACTCAACAACGGCCGGAGGGCGCCCTGTTGGAGAACGTAGTCCCGACATTGAGGACTATCACCTGCAATGTTACCCAATGCCCACACAGCCTGCTCGCTGACATCCAGCACAGGGGACGTAAGGAGTTTGATGAATTCAGGCACAGCATTAGCCTTTATCACCACCTGAGTGTGTTCTTGGGTGCCGGATGCTATGTTTGTCAAAGCCCAGGCAGCCTCAAACTGTGCAAGGAAGCTCAGAATACATCCATAAGGATATAAGGAGAGGAGAGAAGCGCGGTGCTTACTTGAAGCATAGAGTGTCCTTCCCGCAGGAACTGGACGAAACGAGGAACGACGCGACACTCTATGACCTTTTCAATTGGTGGATTCTTCTCTTTTGAAAGAAGCTTCCTGAATTTAGTCGTGGCATCAAGCTGGCGTTCGGGATCCTCGGAGAGAACGCCATTTATCATGTCTTCGTCGAGCTGCAGAGTAGATGAGCGCATGCGAGTAAGCATAAGAAATAACGCGGACAGGACTCTCCCAAGCCCCAGAAGATGCTTCTTCATCGGAGTCAACGGTAGATGTGGTGACAAAGTTGCGCCTCTTGGCAATGTTTTCCTCTCTCTTCTGCCGCCGGATCTCGACCTGCTGCTCTTCGCGACGTTTCCTGAGTTCATCCTGTTTAAGAGCCTTTGCCTTGTACTCTATGATTGGACGCTGTTGAGATATGGGCACGATGAAGAGGGGGGAGAGATGCACGCACGCTCCCTACGATTAGCATTCATGCGATCAGCCATGGCGATGAGGAGGAGGCTAGTGGTGGTGGCAGTCAAACAAGAAATGAACCCAAAACGCGATGATAAAAAACCGGGGAAAACGCGACCACAAATGATTCTTCATCTCGTCACATGTGACTCACGCTCACGCTCTCATTTTTCTTTTATTTTAAAAAAGGGAATTAACTACAATAATTAAGATTCTTATGCGTCATCGTCATCAAACGGGTACTATTTTTGCTTATCAGCCCACAATCTCAGATCGACACCATTAAGCCTCAGCTCACCTCAAATGGTGCTGGCACCTCGGCCTCGGGTCCATTCGCGTCAAGAGCGATGTTTCGGTCAGTTCTTGCCACTGTGGTCGCCGATGTCCCAGCGTTGCTTGAAGGTGCGGCCTGAGGCGCTGGGGGGACAATTGTGCTTAACTCGATGAATTCTTGTGGTTCACCAGGACGCTCGTCCACCAACAATAGAATCCCGCCACCACCAGCATACCTCTCAGGCTGCAATGTCTTTTGGGCACCCGGCACCCCCTTCCCTGCCTTCATCGCTGGTTCGCGTGCCGAAACCGGACGCACTGGCTGATATCGGCTGCTCGGCGGGAAGACAACATACTGGAACTGTGCCGGAGTGACCCGTGAGAAGTTTGAGACGCTCTCCCAGCTCGGTTCTTTGCGTTTATTCGAAGTCCTGGATTCCGAAGACTGACCCTCTGGAGTGTTTGAGATGGATTCGTTGAGGGGTGAGATATCCCCCTGCCGTCCTGGCAGCACTTCATCAGTTTTCATCTCGACGTCTCCTTCCTTTCTGATGTCCTGCATCCGATCATTAGGTCTTCAAACGCTTCAAAGGCCAAAATTCGTCTCTTACAGCTTCTGCCACGTCCTCCGAGGCAGCCTTTTTCCTCTCTCGCGCCTTTACTTTCGCAGTGGTCGAAAGAACTGCCATTGTGAGCTTCGCCGTGGTTTCTTTCTTCGGTGGTTTCATCGATGATGGGTATGCAAACAAGCTGGGCCTTGCGTTCGAAATGAAATCGAATTTGGGCGCTTTAAGATCCTCCGTCAAGCCAATGATCCCAGTTGGTTGGAATGCCAGGCTGGCACAATGTGCGAGCGGATACCAATACCAGAACTGGCAGAACATCACCATCCCAACGATAGCGCTCGTATTCCTGGTGCCTGCCCTGCTCTGCAAGCTGATGGTCACATTACGGCCCCCCGCATCGATAAAGCTCTGGCCAAGAGCGGCGCCGAATCGAGCCATCGGGTCTTCGTGCTTGTCACCCACAATTTTGGTGTACGTTGTCCGAACAGATGCCAGAGAAGGGGAAGAGGCATCAGATTGCTGCACAAGGATCATACCGAGGGCAATGAATGCCCCCTGTCGGACAAAGTCCACGCTATCCTTCGTCATTGGTTCGAGAATCTCGATAGCATCTTGAAGTCCTGTTCCGGCACAGGCAATGCCAAGAGCAAGTGTCGCACCGCAGCGCACATGCGGATTATAGCTCTCGCTGAGGAGCTGTACGATTCGAGGGACCTGACGAGGGTTTTTGAAGAGTAGGAACGCGAGAGCCGTGACCGCAGCCCTGCGAACGTCGTCCGAGGTATCCGAAACAGCGGTGTGCAGCAATCGACGGACAGCATCATTGTTGGGCGTCCCGGCATAGGCGAGGGCGAGGGTGTAGACGCCGCCGTACCGAAGAATGGGATCCTTAAAAGATGTAAGCTGCGGCATTGTTACAGAGTTTTGACCGACCTTCTCCGCTAACAACTCTTTTGCGATCTCGTCTGCTTGGTCTTGACGACCAAAGTACAGAAATGCTAACCCAATGGCCAGTCCACGAATAATCTTTTCGTGCTGAGTTTCGCGTGCGTAACTGAGCATCTCATTTGTATACGTAGAGTCACCAGTGCCCAGCATGATGAGACCCATCGCGTATCCAGCAGCCTCGCCCCCAACCGCAGTATCAGTAAACAGTGTTTGCTTCAAATCGTCGTAAGCCTCCAAATTACGTCCTCCCATACCTGCGATACCCAGACCTAGGGCAGCGCCATGTTGGACGACCTCGCCTTGAGCGGCCTTGAGAATGTTGCGGAGGTAATCTTCTACAGTCCGACCCCCCACCCCCGAACTAATGGCGCCCACACCTGCGTTAATGAGGCCGAGCCCATATAGTGCTCCACCCTCTGAATACGCGGCACCAGCCAGATTGCTTTCGCCTCCATTTTCACCAGGAAGGTACGGTCCTAAGATGACCATGCCTTGCTCAAAATTACCCTTATGGATAACTCCAAGCGCAGCTGTTGCGGTGAACTTGGACCAATTAGAAGCGTAGCCAAGCCAGTCAAGGTTGTCTCGTAGGAAGGTGTCTGAAGTTGTGCCCGCATGCATGAAAGCGTTTTGGAAGGTGACTGAATTGTGATAAACAGATGAACGCGGCTCGAGCGAGTCCTGACGTGCGAGGATTCAGACTGGCCGAAAATGCAAATGAACACTACGGCACCTTTGTATGTTTCAAGATTAAGAGGTCGGCTCTGTTGTTCTTCTTCAAAAACTCAAGGTAGAGCTTTACAGATTCGCGTCCACCCAGAATCTTGCGAAGGGTCTCAAAAATAAGGCTTGAGACCTAGTCTCATCATGTTTACTGCATGGACTGTTCAAAAAACTGTCAAGCATACCTCGTCTCCCGCGGGTAGATCATGCCGTACGGTTTCTAAGAAATCCTGTGCGCCGCCTTCCACCAAATCGAAGGCTAATTGGTAAGCAACGAGCTTTTCCTTGGGCACTAGAGACTCCAGTAGGGATACAGTAAGCGCAGGGTTGCTCAGAGTAACCAAAAGTCGTGTCAAGGAGTGTATATATGGAGATTTGGAGTCCATTGTGGGTGATGGGAACAGCGGGTAGAGGAAATTGAGCACTTGATCACGATATGACAATGGGAAATGGTTGTCGAGTACGGCTTCCATCGAATAAGCGAGCAGACTATTATCTTGGGTCTTCTCGTATAGCTCCTCGATTATGTCCAGACGACGAGATTCTAGAGAGATACCGATAGCCTGTGGTGCACGCTTTCTCGTGAGACGGTAATATGGATACGCGACTGGGACTCACCTGTTTATATTCTCCGTTTCGGATGCAATGGGAAAAGATGCTCTCTATGATATCCTGCAGACGAGGATCGATTTTTGCCTGAGCGCCTGGCTGCTCTTCCACCCGAGCTTCGATGTATCTGTCTATGGCCTTGGCTGCAAAAGCAGGATTTCAGTAGAAGCCTAGGGTTCTAGAGATATGGCCCCACAGATCAAGGTCTCAATATATTCTTCGTCCCCAGGCATGCTGCTGTCGGGCTGGAAGGCATTTCCCGCTCCAAGTGCAAAGGTCAGGGCTTCGTCGTACTCTTCGAGATAGTAATACACTTTGCTGGCGAGAAGGGCGGCTGAGTTACGCGCCTCGATAGGTAGATCTGGGCTTTCATAAAGAGATTCGCTGTATTCCTGTGAGACATAGACATTGGGATGAATGTCGAGCACATACATGATCGCGATATGCTCAGAGATCTCAGCCCAAAATTGGGGAACGAGAGAAATCAGGGTCTTGAGTGCATGCTGCTTGAGCAGGGGTTCCTGCTCTACCAGCAATGCAAGTACACCAGCAGCTGACGACTGTGGACGAGGAACCATCTGTTAACGATACTTGAAGGAGTGCGCGCGCCTGGTGCTTTTAGGGCCAGTCGCGACGCGTCACCTTCCTCACTTCAAGTCACGTGAATAAAGATTATATAAGCTTCATACAAGCGCCGCCTCAAATCGCATCGTTACTATACTGTCACGCTTTCCTGGTCATTTTCCGCATAAATCCAATGTCTCTCGTCGCTCGTAGCACGCGCACAGCCGTGCGCACCATCTCGAGAACTCGTCCTTATTCTGTCGTAGTCGACGCACCCCCCTCTGAATGGGTTGCTAAGCGCGAGGCAATCAAGCACCACGCTGCAGGTATCATCATAGCGGCCCTACCGCCCAAAGTCCGAATTGACTTGAACTCCCTGTAGGCACCACCGCACTTTGGCGTAGGATCAGGTTCGTATTATTTCAAACTTAGTGGTACTCATTTACTGAAAGGAGTCTCAGTTTTTTTGTTTGCATCCCCGGCAGTACGTCGTGATGAGCTCCGCACAAATCATAGTTGACGGGATTCCCACCTCTGACCGCAGCCGTCGCCGTCATTGCCTGGGTACGCAATGTTGAGGCAGAACATGCAGAACATGCAGAGCACGTCAAGAAAGAACATGGTGGCCACTTGCCCGAGGAACCGGGGTACGAACATCTGAATAGGCGGGCCAAGCCTTTCCCATGGGGACCTAACAGTCTTTTCTTCAATCCCCATGTATGGTTTCGGTATTGCATCAGGATAAACTTCTGTTGATGTTAGAGCTTTGCAGGTCAACAAGGATATGAGTGATTAGAAATTCTTGGATGGGGTCGTTGAAAGCATTATTCGGTCACGTGACTATTGACCAGTATCCACATCCACTGTGACATAGCTTGTCTCCTTATCATAATGCCACCCGCCATTATTTCACCTTCTGTACTCGCTTCTGACTTTGGTCAGCTTAATGCTGAATGTAAGCGAATGTTGAGAGGTGGTGCACAATGGCTTCACATGGGTACGTTGGGCGGAGCATGCACTCCTGTAGACGTCCCTTTGCTGAATGTCTTCATTGCTAAGATATCATGGATGGGTAAGAGTGTCGCGGGACATGTCCTCTGATCTATCCGAACAACTCCGTTCCAGACATTTCGTCCCGAATATTACCATGGGTGATTGCCACTATCGATTCCAAATTTCCCTTCAACCTTGACCGTAATCCTGAGCAAAGGTGCCCCTGTGCTTGCGTGTGTTTCGAAGGGTGTACCAGGGATTTTTATGGACTGTCATATGATGGTTTCAGAACCAGAGAAGGTGCGGTCTACACTTCTTTCTACTGGAGTCCGTAACAGCTGGCAACCGCTGCTATCAGTGGGTCGATGACATAGCAGACGCCGGTGGATCCCTCTACTGCTTCCATATCGAGGCTACATGTCAGTCTTTCGTCCCACACAATTATCCCAGATCCCGTACGCTCACCGTGTTTCAGCGGATCCCATCTCCCTTATCCACTCTATCCATGAGAGACACATGAAGGCTGGGGTAGCAATCTCCCCGGACACACCCTCCACTGCGATAACGGCCGAAGTCGGCGAGCTCGCCGATATGCTTCTCGTCATGACCGTGTATCCTGGTGTGTTCTGTTCCCACGGCTTTCTCACATTTGTCTAAAGAGAAACATTCCCAGGCCGTGGCGGACAAAAGTTCATTGAAAGCTGCCTTCCCAAGGTTGCAGAACTCCGCGCACGGTTTCCTCACAAAGACATTGAGGTGGATGGAGGCGTAAGTCCCAAGACGGTCGAAGCCTGCGCACAAGCAGGTATGTTCTATGTGTGTTTTTGCACCCGCAAAGCGAGTTTAATTGGATAACGTCCGCTCAGGAAGCAATGTCATCGTAGCCGGCACAGCCATCTTCGGTGCAGACAGACCCGAAGAGGTTATTGCAACTCTCAAATCTACGATTGACGCGGCCCAGGCCAAGATCATCGCCAAAGATTGAACGATTTACCTTGTGGACATCGTCGCTAGATGCCAGATTGAACCGTAGGGCAACTGTTTCACGATTGCACAGATGGGATGTAAAGATGTCATAAATGAATTAGGTGGTGTGAATCCCCTCGTAAATCCATTGTCGTTGATGTCCTGGTCTCGCAGCGCTGTACATCCGGGGGACACGGAGCGAACTATAGATGAAAAATAAACGCGAAATTATGGTGTGAAGCCTGTAGTACGTTGAGAACGGTCAGATGCGAGCACGTGTACTTTACACTATAATGGAACGGGTATACAAAAGGGCAGTTCGACCGGAAGTCCGTAGCCCGCGCGAGACCACCGCCTGTGAGGCCAGGGAGGCTCACCACTGAAGCCAGTCGCCGTACATATTCGGTCTCTCCCCACGAATGTACGCCTCAAAGGTCCGCTTGAGCACTGTTGCCCAGTCCAAGTCACGTTTATCTTCCGTGAGCTTGTCCAGTGGTTCCTGCGCAGTGCGAGAGGCATTCAACGCAATCTCGTTGTTAAGGCGTGCTATGCGTTCGCCTTCAGTGAATCGCGACCCAAGGTCTGGGAAGTTCCTCGTAGGGTCGAACGGTTTCCACCTACAAAGAGTCAGTAAAAACACGCTCGGACCAAGTGACAAATGGTTCACCAGAAGTTGTGGAAGTGATATGAGTACGCGCCACGGAAGAATCCCTCAAATCCAAGTGCATGTGGGGCAGCGCTATTTTGCAGTGGGGTATCAAAGAGATCTCCAAACCTGCGCAATTCCATAAGGTTAGATACAAAGAACACAAAATGCGAGCCACTCACTCGGTGAAGTAGGGTTGAGGAGGGCGGTCGCGCTGGTAGTACTCCGTATTTAGCCAGGCAGAGTCAAAGAGGGCATCCGGTAACCGAAGGAGAAGCCCCTCTAGATAGGCGTCCTTGGTGTATTTTGAAACCGTCATAGGATGGAAATCCAGACCGTTCTTCAGTGCCGTCCTGAAGAGGAACGAACCGAGTGCAGAACCTTTGTTCATTCGCAAGACGGCCGTATTATATTTTTCAAGGCGAGACCATCTGTAGGCGAAAGCACCCTTCCAGCCCCAAAGTTCCTCCCAGTCACGTAAGAAAATGGTATCCGCATCAAGATACACACCACCGAAACGATGACATAGCACAAAACGAGCCATATCGGAGAGGATGACGGATAGCCGGTCATAAGAATCTGCAGACTTCGAACCGAGACGGTTGATCATTTCGTCGTCATTACTTTTTGCCGTGGCTAAGGAGGCTGAAGAAGTGTCAGAGCCAGAAGTGGTGTCATCGTCATGGTGAACAGAGATGATGTGTCCACCGGAGTTGAATAATGTATCCTTTAACACCCGCCATTCGTCTTTGATTTCTGGGACGCCATCTAGTTGTTCTGTTGTGTTCCACATTTTGAACTTAATCACGTCCTTAAACCGGGGATGAAGGAAGGGCGACGCCCAAGGATTGGACTTGAGCTGCTCGAACATATCATGGAGGGCATTAGGGTTTGGTACAGCGGCTGCGGGACCCGGATTTATCCATAACCAGAACTGCGGGCGACATGCGACAACATCCGGATTGTCTTCATGAAGATGCAACCTGAGGTTTTGCGTAAATAGATAGGAGAGGAGAGCAAGGTATGGCTTGTCCGTGAACGGCCCGGTCCAGAACATGTGGAAAAGACGAGGGTTTTCCGGATCGCAGGTAGAAGACAACGTGTGGTAAGGGTGGTGTTCAAGGGTAGGAGGAAGTTGGAGGGAAAGTTCCCATTCCGTCCGCGGCTTCTTGAGAAGACCGGCGTTTGGGTCGAGTGGCACCGAAGGTCGAACAATCGGGTCAAAAGCGCGGTCACTTGTGGCGGGGTCTACTGCCTGATTGACTTGTCCGTCCTCTAAATAAATATACCTCCACTCGTCTACATTGCCTCGCCGCAAGCGCGCGCCATTATCAAGGCCGCCACCTATTCGTAGTATCTCCAAGCAGTCGCGGACATACTACGATTAGAAATGCGCCTCAGTAATAGCAAAAGACGTGGAGCAAGGGGTCGTGACCTACCTTTGAAGGAAACTCACACAAGTCCATAATAATATCTAGGTCTGCAACACTTCCAGGGACGGGCCGTGGAGGGTATGCAACATCGGGTGGCCGAGCTTGGATATCTAGGTAGACACGCTTGGGGCCATGACCTATCGTTTCACCGACAGCTGCACCAGGCGGTCTGAAGCGTGAGGGAATCTTTGCAACCTTTCGTGGAGGAAGAGCAGGATTGAGGGGGGCAACTGTCAGGCCTATTGCTTTCGGAACTAGAAGAGAGGTGTAAGAACTGTGGAGCGGGTTACGAGCAAAAAACTTACTGTCACGTCTGCTGGGATAGTGACCACTTTGAACCTCCCATCGCCATATTTTTTGCAAATCTTCCCGACCAAAGACGAGGGTTGGCGGTTCTCCCTGAAATAGGGGAGCTGACCACTGTTTCTCTTCAGTTCTGAAGCGTTGGGCAACAGCAAAGATGATGAATATTATTGACGCGCAGGCGAAAAGAAGGACGAATGTGTTGCGTCTGCGAGAGAAACGGAAAAGGGAAAGTCGGTGAAAACGAGACACGTTGGGGAGGATGAGATGGATGTGTCGATTTCGGAGACCTGGAATGGGAAGGAAAAAGGAATTGGTCCAGGGGGACGACGATTTCGAATGTCTAAGCTTCTTCTCGTACATTGAAGACGAGAAGATGGGGAGACCGTTGGGTGACCTCGACAGGTCACGAAAACCGTTCTGGCGAGAGTTTGACGAGTACATGCACGAGCGAGGCGAAAAGTCAGCCCAACCTTTTTTACGCGGAAAGCGCCCGTGAGCGTGAGAAACCCTCAGCACAGACTCGATTCATTTTCGCTACATACAACACAAACTCGTGGTTTCTTTCCATACTCTCTATGTGGCCCCACTCAACGCCTGCGCTTCCAGATCAGCAGCATCAGTCGGGACAGATAAAATTCGCAACGTGTTCGTGTGTCCAAGGCCGCCCTTCCAGCCTTGCACGGCGATGATTGCGCACCCTGGCTTGATCAAGTTCAAGGAAAGGGCGCTGCGTAGCCCAAATCGGATGCGATTATCCACCTAGAACAGCGTTCTATTAGTTAGGAACCTATACAATCACGGCGGTCGTGGGCCACATACGTCGGTTTGCCACTGGTGGCTCGCGATACCTCGAGGCTCTGAATACCAGAAGGGATACACACCCCTATGAAGGTGTATCTGACGAGAAGTTTGCTCGTTTCGTGTGACTGGAAAACAGGTCAGGTATGAGGTCAGTCACAAGGAGGGATCGAGCACCTACCCGCAATAATGGGTACACTCGGGCGATACTTGGAGAGAAGACGGGCCGTGTTGCCGCTGGTGGACAGTACCAAGATGGCGCTAGCTCCCTGCTCAGACGCAGCAGCCACAGCAGCGAATGCCACAGTCTCTACGGTCTCGGTTGGCCTAGCCGTGATATTGCGTAGTTCATCATATAGGGGCGGGTAGCAGATCGCGGCTTCGGCGAGGAGACAGGTTTCCGCCATCATGAGCACTGAGAGTTCGGAATAGCATCGTATAACCAACTCTGAAGATTGGAGGCTACCTACCGGACTGGATTGGGTATGACCCCTTTGCCGTCTCACCGGATAGCATCACACAGTCGGCGCCGTCAAGCACTGCGTTGGCTACATCGCTGACCTCAGCCCGTGTGGGCCGGGGATTATACTGCCCATAGATCACATGAACGCGGCGCTTGGGTGTATCCTTGGCTTACTTACTGTCATAGACTATTGGAACTTCAGTAAGATACGTTAAGACTTTAACGATGACGTTTCATACCTCCAACATCTGCGTGGCTACGATGACAGGCTTACCCGCCATGTTGCATTTGGCAATCATCATTTTCTGAGCCAGAAATACTTGACTGGCGGGAATTTCTATGCCCAAGTCACCACGAGCGACCATCACACCATCCGTTTCCTTCAGGATCTCATCGAAGTTCGCCACGCCTTGTTCATTCTCAATTTTGACAATGATTTTGATGCTGGTGCCGTCGGGGCCGAGGACCTCACGAATATCTCGAACGTCCTGGGCGCGACGAATGAAAGACGCGAAGATCATATCAACGCCATTTTTAACGCCGAACTGGAGGTCGCGTTTGTCCTTCTCAGAGAGAGCAGGTAGATCGACTGGCGTTTTGGGGAGATTAACCCCTTTACGTGAAGAGAGCGTGCCGTTGTTGAGAGCACGGACGTGCACGTTCGTGTGGTCAATTGAGAGGACGAGGAGAGATAGTATGCCTAGGTATGAGAGACATTAGCCTCGTAAACAAAAATTTACCACAGTGAACACACCATCGTCCACATAGATGAGCTTCCCGGGAGCAGTGACTTTTGGGAGATTGACCTGTAAAGCAATGGAATCATTCTTCCACAAAGAATGGTAGTGTGGTATGTAGTCCGCTTACGTAGTCGACATACATGTACTTGTCGTCGCATATATCCTTGTACTTGACATCCGTCGTGACGATGAACTCATGACCAGCCGTGATATGAATCTGAATAGCTTCGTAAGCCACCATAAGAGCGGATCGGCGGTTGTGACACTTACATCTTGACTATCTCGCATAATACCGCTGCGAATTTCAGGCCCTTTCTATAGATGAATGAGAAAGTGTGTGCGATAAATGGGGAAACAACACCAACGGTGTCGAGGGCGATTGCAACCGGACGCCCTCCCGGATCGGCTGGAAAAGATTCACACTTCGATCCATGCAAGATTGATTTTGCATACCTGCGACCATCTTACGGGTGTTGTCGATTACGCTCTGGTGATACTCGTATTCACCATGGGAAAAGTTCATGCGTACTAATAGACTTTTGAGCGGAACGCGCGATTAATCTTCTCATCTAAACTTACCGATGTTGACGCCGGCACGTCGCAGATCGGCCAGCTTCTCTACACTATTCACCTTGGGACCTGTGGCTACTTAGCGTTATGTCGGATAGATAAGACACCACCCGAGGCTCACCGATGGTTGCGATGATCGACGTCTGGAGAGGAGATCAGAAGAGGAACTTCATGTTGCCGGTCATGAACTGTAATAACCTTACGATGATATTTTGTCGCTTCTGTTGTTTGCGGAGCAGCCGCCGGATTGAGGGTGGCATTCCACTCAAGGCGAGAACGAATGGCGTCAGTAGGAAAGAAAGATGTCATGATCGCGCAGAGAACCAAACGATTTTGGAGATGCGGAGCTAGAGGGGAGAAAAATTGCGGAAAGATAAGCGGGGTGGCGAGAGGAAAGGAGAGTGGAAGGTCCTTGAATTTATAGTTCGGCCAATCAGCCAAAGAGTTGGGGATTGCCCGCGAATAGGCTCGGCGTACGTGCGTGGATATTCGCTCGCGCGTTTACGATACGATACCATCGTATTGTGTACAACGTACATCAACTAAAAAAAAACTTCAACCCGTCCCCAAATCCCGCAAAGTTCTTCGATAAGGGATACAGCCGCTACTAGTGACGCGGAAAATAAAAAGGCCAGAAGGAAACGAAAAAAAAGAAAAAGAAAAAACGAGAGCAAGGTCAAACAAACGACACAGCAATCGGCGATAATCAAATAAAACAAGACAGAAACCCAAATCATCATCGGAGCCGAACATCCCTACATGACACGTAAAGTCCACCCGTGCAACCCACCATCCACGGCAGCAGCGGCCTGCGCAGCGGCCAACCAACTTTGATCGATGCCATTTGGAGAGCCACCTGGTCCTCCGCCAATCACGTTGAGAGTCATGTTTTCGAACACGTTCTCACATGCAATTGTGCGGCCAGAGTGGTAACCTACTCCGTCCAATGCCCGAATGAAGAGTAGCGGGAGACTCCGCCCCGCGACTTGTTGCGGCACAATGGCTGGCGAGATTCCCGAGTCTCTCTCGCCTTCACCCGAGTCCTGCGCGCTGTTCCCCCTCTCAGTCCTGTCTTCCGCTTCATCAGTGGACGGGACTACGTCCTCCTTCAGTGCATTGATTACATCCGCTAATGGAGGCATTTCCACAACAACAATAGTGTGTAAGGGACCGGCAGATATGTATCGTGGAGGGATCGGAGGAACTGAGTTCGGGGCTCCATTAGAAGAGGGCTGGGGTTCGACGGCCCCTGCACTTGCCTCGACAGGGGGCGTTAGTGGTTGGACAAATGGTGAAACATTTGTGAGTGGGCCAGGGAGAGGGGTCTGATAAATACGCGTGCGAAGAGGGCCAATACTGCCAAGGTACACATCAAGGGGCGTTTGCGTCCGCGTTTTTGGGTTCTCATAAAAGAAGTTTGAAACGGTCAGTTCGAGGGCATTGTTAGCAGGACGGTAGACTGGGGCAGTAAACAAAGTAGGGAATGGCGTGACTGGCAACTCGGGGATAGTGTTGCTTGGTCCGAGCGCATCGAAGAAAGTGTATTGAAATTTGGCTGCATATCTACATAAGACATGATAATAGTGATAGTAGAACGTGCGACACTTACAGATCCCGACGATGGTCCAGCATAGATAGTCATCCACTTCATCTGTGACGGTACGAACACCATCTTTTACGTCTTCTCGAACCCGCGGCGATTGGAAGATGAGGGGATGTGAACCTGCTTGACCAGGAGTTGGCGACATCGTCCCCGCGGTACCAGGCATAGGACCAGCTGCAGACAAGTAGTGTCGGGTTCCGTCCTGATTGATCCTTTGCAACGCAATCTTCTGCATCTGGCTCACCGGACCGCCGTCATCTGTCACAATCTTGCCCTTATCAACCTTGCGAATGACTAACGGGGCAGTCGAAATTCCAGAATGCGTGTCCATAAGAATAATCTCGGATCCGTATGTCACTGGTTGGGGCACTAAAAGAATAGGAGTATCAGTGAGCAGATCGCAGAAAGCATGTAGATATAAGATGGCAGGTAGAGACACTTATTGCATCTCTCAGAAACTAGATAGGATAGATTTTATTCACCTAACGATTGCGTTTCTTGCGACCGACGTACGACATTAACGTTAAACGCAGACCAGGAAACGTTGCTCGCGCAAAGTTGGGTGTGGTCTATGGTCATGTACTTTGTCCGTACAGTCTGAGAGTTGATGCGATTAAAGAGAGAGACAGGACCCCCTGCAAGAATACATGAGGAGATATTGCGCGTCTTCGCAGTCTTCTTGGACGGTTTTGATATTATGGTGACCGGTGCCGAGTCGAATGCCGCCCAGACACGACCGGTTGGGGGTTCAACGCCATCAGAAGACGGTACGTGAGGTGGGGGTTCCGCGATGTCCAAAGAAAGTAAGAAACTTTTGGCCTTAGCTGTACCATTGACGTGTAAGAACTTGAAGCTCGCAGACATGTTATTATCTAGTTGAGCCTTCTGCTCGAAGCTGCGTTCACCTGTCTCGGCGACGACGCTCATGGACATCTGCTGTTGACGCATATGCCAGACAGGACCCTCGATGTGGACCACGGGGGGAGGACATAGGAAGCGTTTCTCGCTGCCGTAAGATTTTTGGGCGACCGCGGCGTGCATACACACGACAGTCGTCATGGGCGTTGCGCGCCCAGGATCTTGAGATATGTGTTCGCGCACAACGCGACGAATTTTGCGATGCGGGTCATCGGCATCGGCATCATCAAGCTTGCGTTTTCCGTTCACCTGCTGTCCATGTAGATCACGTGGTTATGGGTCGAAGGTCGCGACCTGAAAGATCATTGTGACTTACTGGTCGAGGGGCCGAAGAAGAAGCAAGCTGCTGAGAAGGTGGCATCGTGGCCGGTACGTTCCAGTGCGCGTGTTGACCGTTAGTGGATGGACCCTCTTTGGAGGCCGTCAGGATAGACTGGAATGATATATTTGGATCTACGGGAGGCAGCGCGGGAGGCAGGGTAGCGTTTATAGGAGAAATGGAGGCGTTCGTGGGGGGCTGCGGAGTGCCGGGGGCCGAATGGGGAGGATTCAAAGCCTGGGACGCGTTATGCGGTGAAGAAGACGCGGTTTTGGGAGCTGATATTACTTTTACGACGAGTTGGGCGATATTCGAGTCGGGGGAGGACTCGCGGGACAAATCAAGTAATTGTTGTTGGGAGTGATGTTGACCTTGAAGCTCTGTGTTTGGCGAGGTGGACATCTGAGAGGGATGGATAGTGTCAAGGGAGTGAGGATGGACGGTCCTCATGATTTCCCGCGGGTCTCTAGGCGGGGAAAAGGTGTGTGGGAAGAAAGGTTGGAGAGTGGGAAGAAAGTGAGGTCCCACGTGTGCATCGTGAGAGCCTTCGTCCACGTTTATAAACTCCTCCCGCGGGACCCCGTCTTGGCTCTCGGGGTCCCCCGGATTACGACATACACGCCCTTCACTTCTCATATCCTCTCATCAGACCAAACCAACCCGCGGCTTCTTCCTCTTCCTCCCCCTCGTAGAACAAACTGTTCGCCTTCTCCGGAATCTGAATCTGTCCACTACCACCGTCCCATAGCTGACGGCGCCGCCTCTCATATGCCAGCCGTAGTGCCTCGTCGTCACATGCCTCATCACTGATATATGGCGAATGCAGGCGCTCTTCTTCTGTCCCATCCACCCAACCTGGCCGTCCCCCGGTCACTGCTCTCAGAAGCCATGATTACACTAGTTGATTGAGTATGAAACGGGAAATGCGCACAAACTGTCAGAACTCCGAGCTTGTCTTCGCGCTTGATCAGTGCCTCCGCTGGCTGGTCCTCTCTACCGAAGAGGGCGTCTTGTGAACCTTCTAAGCCACTGTCGCTGTCCATCACTAATTCCCGTGCGAATTCTTCTGCGCCCTCCTCCGGGCCATCCTCCCTCCACCAGCCGGATGGCTCCTCGTCTGACTGCCTCGGACTTGAGGGGAAGAATCCTCCAAGACTGAAGGGGTCGACGCATTTTTCTCTGTGGATCGCATGTCGGGGCGGCACAGTCAAAAAGTCGATGCTCGTCTTGGTGCGGCGCGGTCGCTGCGGTTGCAGTTGAGCCCGCCTTACACCGACGTTTGGTGTAGATTGGGAGCGTTGCATGACTTCAGATGCGGAGCGTTGACCACTTGGATTCATGTAGGACATTGGATGGTATTAACTTGAGTATGTCAGAGTGGAAGAAAGGAGAGGTGCGCGTGCACAGTATCCCCAACGAACGGAGAATGTTAGCAACCCATCCCCAACATTTCCATTTCCGTCGTGCCTGGATTCCGAATCGGGCATACAGATAGAGTTGTCAGTTTACGGAATTTGAAATAACTTTGCTTGACAAGGTGCGCAAAAACGCATTCGAATTAGGAAAGAGTGGGTTTATCAGTAAGGAGCCGAGTCTGGACAAAACGAGTGCTGTATTCAAAATTTGTGCTGGCTGCAACGGTGTTTCCCCTAGCCATGACTTGTCCGATACCTGCTTGCTCCATATCGCCAACCCTGATGGTCTAAAAGAAGTGGCGTCATTAATGGGCAGATGGGAACGAAAGAAGCACCGCCGCGTACAGCTACTCGTGTCCCGCTCACCACTGAGGCCAGCAATGCTGCTGAGGTTGACATATCCCTCACAAGTCGACCTTGAACCAGCCCCATCCTTGGTATCCATCGGCCATTTGGCGCGACACCACACGCAAGTTATCTGCGCAGCGCTTCGACGCCCTGCAAGCAAAAACAAAGCTCAGTCAGCGCTGATACCCAGTGGGGAGAAAAGCGCTTGAAGGCCGAACGAACATTGTCCGAAACATTCCGTGTGCAGCGCATTTCCACATTCCCTACAGAACACCAGTTTGTCCTGATTAATGCCATGCATGCCCTCGTAGCAGATGGGACAGTCATCCTCGGGTCCCGGAATGCGCCTCTTTGAGTCGGACGGAGTGGACGCCGGAGCTTTGCTAGTCGCGCGTGCATAAGCATCGCGAATCCTGTCGTGGGCAAGAGCATTTGGCGCCTGTGCGGCATTCGCAAATATGCTTTGGAGCTCGCTAGTGAGCAGAGCCCTGCGGGTTACTCGTCAGGGCAAGGACAAGGTGCACACAATGTACCTTACTTCTGATACCACAACCCAGAAGACTGTGGAACTTGAAGAACTATCCAACGTTCCGTGCACCATGACTGAGCACATTCACATCTGGAAGAGACTTTTTGGAAGACAGTTACCTTTTAAAAATATGAACAACTGCAACGAAAACCGGTCAGAAACTAAGTTACATTGAGCTAAGAAACGACGTACAATATGTTTGCAATGGTTGCCACGAGACGCATCGGGGCCTTGGAAGTAATTAGCAGACGTGACAGGGCACGAATGTGAAAAATGAACGATGTACGCACAGTCACACGAGGGGAACTTGTCAATGATTACCGTGTACACCTGGCAACAACGAAAAATGAGAAATTCATTAATTCAGCGTTTGATCCGACGGACATTGCCTGTAGACCCCAAGACCTTGAATTTTTCACACAACTCATCGCCCTCCCGTCTCCTCTCAATCATAAAGAACCTTGTCGGAGAGTCAGGTCGTGGGACGTAAATGAGTTGCCAGCTTCTCTCACCTTTGTGACATGACCCGCGCGACGCGATCGAGGATGTTCTTCGGACACGACTTTTTGAACATCTTGCCGCGTTTTTCTGGTGCGGTGACATCTGAATCCTTGCGTGATTTCTTTGGACTTGACGATGAGGTTCGAGCACGCTTATATGGTGGTTGTCGCTGTGAGGAAGGACCAGAGACGTCCATGCCTGCAGGGCCTGAACCAGCGCCCTGCTTCGACAATGAAGTAGAGTCGACAATGCCGTCGTCAGCAACCTTGCGTTTGCCCATGGTCGTTCGGTGGTAAGCGATAAGCGCTCGTGCGGGACGCTAAATCGTGCCACCCGCCACGGCCCCCTTTCACGGTTAAGTTGAACAGGCACGATCCTTAGACCGAGTCTCGAGCAACTTTCCCTCAGTTTCGAGAATACTATCATGACGGGCAAGAACCGATAAATTAAGATCAACTCAGCAGAATCAATGTCCAATATACTGGCAACTAAGTTGACTTGGTTGTGATCACAAATTATGTTAAGACACTTGAATAATTTGTTAACCCACTTATATATTGCATTATTATAAATGAAGATACTCAAACAATTGAAAATTATGCATCTGCTTAACATAACTAACCTTATTTCATAAAATTAATTAATTAAATGGGTTATATCAGTACATTTGATCACTAATATTTATTGATATAATCAGAGCTTGCCTGAGCGGCCATTTAATATTTGATTGTTTGGGTATTCCTATTTATAATAGTGTGACATATAAGGAGGTGTCAACAAATTATTCAATTGTCTTAATATAATTTGTGATCACAACCAGCAGTTGGACATTAATCAACCGCTGGTTTATCGGTTCTTGCCTGTTGCCAGTGTGTGTAGATATCTTGACGCCTGCTTGCGGTGCTCAAAACAGGCACAATACCACAACATCCTCTGCAGCTGGCAACTTGTTACGTCGGAGAAGCCATGCCTTACGTGCATCACTCAAGAAACCTCACTTGATGCCGAGTCACAAAATTCTGCAGACATGGGTGTATAGCCTCAGCTCTAACCTCCCGGGTAGCGCCTCGAGTGCGGTGCAAGAGGTGTGCCCTTATATCGTAGTTGTAGTCTTGTCTCCCCCGCCGAGTGCAAGCAGGGATGCTGGATGCAACAGAATCGACTTTAGCTTGTCCTCAGTTGTCGCAACGTTGCCGTGCTCGACTCGGACGAGGAAGCAGTGCTAACCGTACAACTTACAAAGAATGACTGCAAATATCACTAACCAAGGAAACGCCCGTCTTGCTTGTCTTCAACTGAGCCGAACTCGGACAACTCCGTATGATAAGCGCAATCATTGAAATAGACATTGAGATGTCCCAAATTTTGCAGACCCGGATAAGGATCAACGATGTTGAGCGTCTTTCTTCATCTGATGGGCCATTTTAGACTCCTGATGGGACGTGTGGCGCCTATCGTTGTTCTGATGGACGTCCCCGAACCTGTATCAATTACAAAAATTTCTTTCCCAAACGTCGCGGCCTCAGTGGTACTGTAGTGAGCGTAATTGGCTCGTACTACGGCTAGCTCCATCTGCCCGGGGATACTCGTCAGGCGATATTGCATAGGAACGGAGGGTTGTTGCCGCTGCTATTCGGGTTGGTTGAGAACAGGCCTGAGTGCCATTCGGACGAAACCCCAGTTGTTTTCCCCATCGCATCTCAATATAAATGTATGCGTGTAAGCGCGTGTGCGTGATATGCGATGCCAACAGCATCGTTGGGGTGCGAAACATCTTTGAACCACGTCACGCCACGTCAGCAAGTCGCGCAGCGCACACGACCACAGGAGAAAAGCTTCCGTCACCACGGACCGATCGGTTGCCGCGACCCCCACGAAAATGCCCGTTCTACAATACGCGCAATGGCTTTGCGATAAAGCCATCGATCGCATCCAGCGTGTCCTCCTCGGCGTGCTCAGAGCGGGCCCAATTCCGCAACACGTGGCCTTCGTCATGGATGGCAACAGACGATATGCCCGCACCAAGGGTATGAAGGTGATACAGGGTCACGTCGACGGATTCGTCGCATTACGGAGGGTGCGCCCCACACATATTTCATTACGAACGCGCGATTCGAACTCTGTAAACATTAATTCGACAGGTGTTGGAGATATGCTCAACCCTCGACGTCAAGGTCGTCTCTGTGTACGCCTTTGCCATCGACAACTTCAATCGCCCGAAAGAGGAGGTGGACGGGCTCATGAACTTAGCCGAAAAAGCACTCTTGGAACTCTGCTCGCATGGGTACGTCGTCATTTCCGCTCTCCGCGGAGCGGTGTTGTGAACATCGCGTGGCAGGGGAATCCTCTCCGAGCACGGAGTACGGTTAAATACCGTCGGAAGAACCCAGCTCTTTCCGCCTGAGGTACAAGCGGCCCTGGCCAAGGCAGAAGAATTGACCAAAAACAACCACAGGTATGTAGGCCCGTGGCCCTGTGAACGTCATTCTATCGGCTGCACTTACAACTTTGGCAGAGCGGTGCTCAATTTGTGCATGCCGTACTCTTCGCGGGACGAGATAACAACGGCTGTAGAGGAAACTGTTCATGACGCCCTGCTCGAAGGAAGGACTGAGTGAGTATTGCGCGTGCAACGTTACGTTCACGCAGCTGTCACTGAAACACTCGCAGGCCAATCACAGAGAAAGACATTGAAGACCGCCTGTTAACCACGAAAGTAAACAACCCTCCTTTGGAGATTCTAATCAGGACCAGTGGTGTGAAGCGTCTGAGCGACTACTTGCTTTGGCAGGTGAGTGTGCTGGCATCACCTCTAGTCAGCTCAGGTACTCACCCTATTCGGCAGTGCACCGAAAACACCCAGATTCACTTCATTGATACGTTCTGGCCGGATATGGGCCTCTTCGATCTCCTTCCTATTATATTAGACTACCAGCGTAAAATTTGGTCTCAGTAGACGTTTGATAGAATGCGTATTAATCGGACAGAGGTTGTTTCTGAAACACATCCATGCGAAGTACAAATGGTTCGGGGGTCTGAATTACGTCATGAGGGAGGAAGGATCAAGGCTGGGTGATACACATTGTGTATACTTTGTGGGAGAAGAGACAGTGCTGTGAATCCATGGAAGGAGAAGGAGATGCGAGGTGATGTGATACGTAGATGTCATTGCATAATTGTGTACGTGGTCATCGAATGTCCAGAAATGTCCAAGCTCCAAAGCTAGGCCATCACAACGGCGTGATAACGCGGCGTCGGATGCCATAAACTATATACATATTCTTGAAAAAAAATCGCTCGGCGGACCTGGCGCCCCGTATACCACGGATGAAGTAAGATGGTGGATCAGTTGGGGGGGTCGCGCGGAAGGCCAGACATGCGGCGGTTCGGTCGATGGTCATGACCCTTCGAATCTGGAAACGGTACCCCAGAATCACGACGTGTCGGTGTCGAGGGTGAATGACCCTGCTCGGTCTGGTACCGCTGCCAGTCTTCCACTTTGAGCATGGACAAACGTGCCGAAGGTGGCCGAGCCGTCGACTTGGGGATTGTGCTCAGCTTGTCTGCGCTTCTCGAACGAGAGTGACGGACAGCCGAGTCACGAGGCGCAGAAGATTGCCTATTCGTGTTATTCCTTTCTTGCGTGGTATCCTCTGAGCGACGGCGACGTGATCCCTTGGCCTGCACAGCAGCAGCTCTCTCCGCCTGGCGCTTGGTGACTGCTTGGCGTTCAACCACTTTGGAACGCTCCCACCGAGCCTTGGCTGCCTCTAGCTCAGCCTGCTCCTTCTCTGCATTTGTGACAGGAGCCTGCAACTCCCGAAGCTTCTCGCGATGTCGCTCGGTCAGTTCTTCGTAAGTTACGGTACGTGGTTGCTGTGCCGGTGGCGGAGTAGCCTTCCTAGGCGGTAAGACCATCGGGGGCATGTATGAGCCGCTAAGATGTGAGGGAGCAGCACGACGGTGATGAGCTTTGGGGACTGGCGCTACAATGTCATGGTTGGTCGTGTATGTAGGGGTATCGGCCTTATCTCTCTGGATAGCATTAGTGTCCAAGAAATTCTCCCGCATCTGACGTTGCAAAAGGGCATCTTGAACAGCCGCTGGGACAGGCAGGCGAGGTGTCGGAACGACAGCTGGCATAGGAGTGGTAGCAATCGGTGCAGACACCCCGGAGGGGGGCTGCAAAAGTTTGCGGTCACGAAGGTATTCATCCCAGTCATCGTTACGCAAAGGTGCACTGGTGGGCCGTCCGATGGAGTAACCGACATGAGATTCCAAAGAGGGAAGGTCCATCGAGTGAATCCTAGCCCGAGGATCGGGTTGCCGGGGAGGACGCTGATGGGATGGGCTGAGGATCGTGCCATTGAGGTCATAGCTGAGCGTTCTGGCACGGGAGGCCAGAGACGGTTGACGAGAGCTAGACCCAGATGACGGTTGGGGTGTTTCCGATTTGAGAATTTCGATGGACCGTCGTATGGTCTGGATCTCTTGTAGTAGGTCATCTCTAGCCTTAAGAGCCCCTGGTTTTGCACCAGAAATATTGATTTTTCCTGTATCTCCAGAGACGAATGCACGGGGGACATCATCCTGTATGTCGCCACCAAGGTCGAGTACTGGAAGGGCACCCGCGCTCTGGGGATTCTTCATGACAGCGCGTTTGAGCTCTTCTTCAGGAGCTCCGGCAGCAAGGAACTCCGATAAACCAGAAGAGCGCCGAGGACGTGGGCCGTAGTTGGAATCATCCGCTCTGGTTATCGGACCTTCGCCACCCCTAAGGAGAGTAGTCCCTGAGAATTCACTGTCCGTGCGGCCATGCCTGCCTAGACTAGGATGTTCCCTCTCCCATTCGGCCTTCTCCTGTTCGAGCTTGGAAAACCTTTCCGCAGACATTGCCTCATTTTGTCGTTCCCGGCGTTTCTGTTCGGTTTTTATCTCCCTGAGTTTCTGCTGCAAAACATGCAAGATACGAAGTTGAACGGCGATGCCCATTAGCGAGACGGCGACGATGAGACCGATCTCGATTTGCATGGTCTGTGTAACAGGGAACTGAATGTTGTTATTGACATACTTGGGAAACATCTGCCGAAATCCGAGGTTCCAAACATAGAACTGTATGGAAAGATCAGAGTTTGTGCGACAGGAATGGAACGAATAACAAGTCTACCTCTTTCAGTCCCGCAGTGGAAAAACAGTCCACTCCCAAAATGACCGCACTGGCACCTACGATGGCAGTTGCAACCAGAAGAACTTGAAAATGAATCTTTGGGATTGTACACAATACGAAACCGATGACGGCACAGGCTGGACAGGGCATCAGACGGAAACGTCGACAAATGGAAGCGCATACCAATGTACAGAAGCCATCTGATGCCGATGGGACGGATGAGCCCACCGTCTCGGAAACATTGAACCCACAGGCCAAACGCTAGCCCACCCCATGCGCCGATGAAATACTTCGTTGTCTTCCAAAAAAAGATGGCGAATCCACCGCCGGCGACCCCAGCAACAAAGGATGATAAGACGAACATTCCTCGCAAAGTTTTACCAGGGGGATTGATTGAATGGAGGATGCCGAACTTAACAATAAGGGAGAAACAGACGAGGGAGAGTGAGTAAAAACCTATCAGGAAGAAAGACGACCTAGAAGAGGGGCTGTGAGTCAGTGATATGCGCTTAGAGAATGCACCAACCATCTGTTCTTGTGTCCCAGGAAGGCGCTGGGAAGGCCAGTGAGAATGAGGACTGTGCCGAGGACGCTAAAGGCAGGATCAATTTTCGTTGCGAGGATGGTGGCGGAAGCGGTCGAGGATGCAGATGCAGATGCAGACGCATTGACGCTTGAGGTTGGCGTGGGTGCGAGCGTCAGGGTAACATTGTAGGTGGTAGGGAATACGTTGACTATAGCGAGAGTCTGGGTACCCGAGCTAGAGATGGAGGTGGAAGTGAAGGAGGTTGTCCCCCTGATAACTGTTACATTGTCGGAGGCAATGGGCGTGGAAGAGGTGGTCTGGGCCGCGGTAGAGAGGATGAGGGAGGTATACAGAAGGAGAGTAAGGGAAACCCTGGAGGGGGGGACGCGAGCAAGCCAGGGTATATGCATGATGATGGATGTAAGAAGGGAACGCCCACGGGAGTATATGAGTGGAAGCAAAAAATGGGGCATGTGCTTGGGAGGTTAAATAAATTTGAACCTAAGTTACATCTGTCGTAATATCAGCTCAGCTTTGCCAGGTGGACCTCGAGGCCGCGGGGGCGGGGCGACGACTGAATGGAGGTTTCCAGCAAAGGGGCGGCGGTGGCGATAATACCAAGAGCACGCCTAAGCTTGCCATGATATGGCCCGGCTTAGCGACCATATGCGAGGGCGTTATCTGGCCGCTAAGGGCGGTCAGGGCGCAACTGATATGCTTGTCAAATTGATATCATCAATTACTGTAATATTTACTCGGGGTCATTCCTATCGACTTGAGCAAACGAAGGTATCGACCAGGCTCATCGCCATCCTCAGGCTCCCGCCTTTTCTCGAGCACGGTGACCACACTACCCCCACGACCAAATCTTCCCACGCGACCGGACACATGTCGATACGAATTCGCATCCACCACACCCCATATAAAAACGTGCGAGAGATCTGGTAGATCGATACCACGAGTAGACGCCGTCGTTGACACTAGTAAGGTTGGGTTATCTTCTATTGTTCCACTACTTCCTCCGACGAGATGCGCCTGTCCCCTTTCCGTACTCTGGAGATCCAAACCGAACGCGTTAATCCCAAGCATACGTAGGTCGTACACTGCTCGCTGCACTGGTGCAGACGCAGGTAGGATGAGTAACGCTACCCTCGGAACGTCAGTCGCAAATATGGATGCTATCCCTTCCATTAACATTGGATGGAAGGTGGAAGGTGTCACTGCATACTCTTGAGACCGAAAGCTATAATTAGTTCTATAACACGCAATAGTAGGGTATAGCCAACTCACCCTCCGCGAGCTGCGTAGGTATTTCTGGCAGATCACCGCTTTGAAACGTTGTCCATGTCTGCGCCTCTTGGCGATCCGCGTCCTCCTCTGGCGACCATTTTTGATCCACCGCATCCTCAACGTCCCTTACACTGCCGTCGTCGGAAAACACCAGAGCGCAATGCTGAACCCCGTCAGGCGCAGCGACATCCTTTTCGCATTTCCGTGTCTCCCTAGCGGGTATTTCACTGCGAATCTTCAGGACCGAATAGACGCCCTTTCTAAACCAGCCGGTTTGATATAATTGTTGTCGGAGGCCAGTCTGAAGAGTAGCACTACACACGACAAGCTGAGGTGAACCGCCGGCAACGACCGATCCACCACGGACGCGCGGAGCGAAAATTTGGTCAAGCAAGAGCTTTCCCGCGCTAGGGTGTCGTTTTATTTTGGCTGCAAGCTTTTTCTTCTTGTCCCCAGAAGCGTCCGCAGGGATAAAGCCAATGATGTAATCGACTTCGTCGACAACAACGGTGCTAAGACGCGAGAAGTTCAACGAATTCTTGTCCTCGTGCAACATATCCAAAATAGCTTGTGGTGTCCCAATGAGAATGCTGGGGGATTTTTCGCGGACTTGAGATACATGCGAGGATGGTTCTTCCTGGCCGCGGACTACAACTTGGGCTGGCACGGAATGACGTGGGCCACCGTTCGTTGTTGCAATGCGTTCGATCCAGTACATAAATTGGTAGGCAAGGTCGCGATGCGGGACAAGGAGCAGTGATGTGGGAAATGATCGCTTCCCGTCTGGAAGTGGGTTCCAATATTTACTGAGCAAAGCTAGAATCAACCCGAAAGATCTGTCGTGATGAGCATTGTGAGACCAAGTAAGAACCAAGATTCGACGCACTTTCCGCTGCCTGTATGCCCCTTGATCAAAACGTCCTTTCCTTGAATGATCGCAGGGATAAGCTTGGCTTGCGCATCGGTGGCCGTTGTGACAGCTGGAAAAGCAGACTTGAGGCCAAGGCGGACAGGCTCCGAGAGGCCCAGGTCAGCAAAGGGGAGAGAATTATCTAGCTGGCGAAGGGCATGGTTCGCATGCTTAAGTTGGCTAGCGAAACGAACGCACGCCCAGCCCGAGTGTTTTGATATAGTTTGGACCGAATGCCAGTGCATGGCATGACGAAAGCAGCCCATAAAGTCACGGGGCAGAATCGGCATCCAGCAACCCACGCCTCTCACCAGGTTGGCCATCCATCTCCTCGACTCTTCGCCCTCGCCCTTCGCATCCGCCTCTGGCAAAGCGGGCGGTTTTCTCGCTCGCGATTGGCTTCGTAGTGCTACCGCGTCTCTCGGAGCTCTATCCTTTGACCTGCATCGACAGCTCGCCGAGGGGCACGATGGCCCGCGACGGGGGGGTACAGTTCTTGCACGACGATCTCGTTTCCAGAGGCTCGCGTACCTCCTGGTGGCAAGAAGGGCGAAGACTGGCTTCACGAAGGGCCTCGTCCGAGCGCAACTGCTGCCGCTGTGCTCCCTCGGTGGCTTGCATTGGGAAGAGATGTCACTCCCCCGTTCGCCAACGTCATATCAACCACTATTGCACAAGTGTGCGTTGTTACGGCTCGCTGAACGTCACGCAATTCCGAACCGTGTCACAGAAATCCGCTGCAGCTATGCCAATTTTTGCTCGACCAATGCCACTCCCGCAACGTCCATGTTTACCATCCCGTGACTGTAAACCGGCGTCGTCTCATCTGCACCGGATGACACCATCTTCAGGGGTAAAACCCGAGCCCACCTCGATTGAAGTGCTAATACGAGTCGCGCGCAAGTTACTCGGTGCAGATCAAGTGGACCTCTTGCAGATGGGGTTCTGCCATCGTCCCGTATCCAGCACTGGGGCACCTGCTCACCAGATTGTCATCGGAGCAGACAGGTGTTAATCTGAATGGTGGCGTATGGGTGAGTGCGGGCCATGGGCCCTGGGGTATCTCGTTGAGTCTTGGCACTTGCCGAACTTCTCCTATGTAAGAATCCCACCACGGATGTTTCACGGCTAGGTTTAGGCACCTGAAACGTCGTTATGAAAGCAGATGGTATGTAATTACGACATGATCAGTGTATGCATAGTTGAAGGCTGTATGCGGCCAGGTTGATCTGCTTCGGTGAGAAGGGAAATAAAGGGAACAACGCGATATCAATGTGTGAGGATGTAGTACAACGATTATCCAAGTGGAAGACAAGCGTTGTTGGTTGTAATCACTGCTTTTCGTACAGGAAATGTTTAGCAAGAGGACGAGAATGGACGAACAAAGATAGGACGAAACTTCCACATGACAATTGTGGGGAGCAACCTGGTTTCACTCATCGTGCTCGTCTTCCTGTCCATCGTTGCGTGTTGAATCGCCCATCCTCGCGAGTTCCTACTCTTCACTATCTGCAATGGGTTCATAACGAGAGCCAACTCGGCCCAGCATGCGGTTCAGCCAAGCCCGGCCCTGTAGAGGTCTATCCTTTCTGTTTGAAACGTTTGAGCTAAAAGATTGCCGGCCCCGCCGGGGGGTGTTGGGTATGAGAGACGTGACTTCGGACTCGTTTTCCCATGCTTCTTCTCGTTCGTCTGTAGACCCTGGATCAACCAAAAAAATTATCGGAGGAAACGGAGAAATGACCGACCCTCTCCGAAAACTCTATCCATTTCTTCTAGTGGCACACCCTTAGTTTCGGGATAGACTGTGGAGACGAGATGCCATTAGCTTGCCAGACCACGAGTCAGACGGTTCGTAATCACGCACGGAAGTACACTTGAATATGGTTAGTCTGACTCCAATTATCCATGAGGATCGCTTACCGAGGATAAAGCTACAAACGCAGAAAAAGCCATGCATCGGATATAACCTCCACGTTATCACCTCTTGCAAATAGGGCGTAACTTCGCCAACCAAGAAGTTGAATGCCCAATTTGTCGCAGTGGAGAGAGAGACACCTTTCGCACGGACGGTGAGTGGAAGGATCTGTTCAACTTGTAAGCTCTTTTAAGCTAAGAAAGACAGATATCCGTGATACCTCGGGCGGATACAACCACGGAATCGGACCCCAGCTGTGCAGAATTACTTCGGGAAGCCCACAACAAATTGCAAGTGACATACCTATAACCAAAGAACGCATTGTATATGATAACACATGCTACGACGGCCCTTGGAGTCTGAGGGATATCAATGTACATGAACCAGCCTGTTGCTCCCAGAGCAATGGCCATCTGGTTCACCGCTAGTTAGATTAGGTGGTACTCGTGGAGTGGGACATACGACAGCAGCCCCAGACATGAGAATGGTGCGTCGACCCCAGCGGTCTACGAGGTACCACCTGTGACGTGTCAGTTGGACACATCGCTATGGGCGCACGAAGACTGACGTCGGTAGAGTGCTTAGCGTGTATATAATGGCATTGATGCCTGCCATCAAAATCGCATCGCGCCCGACCCAGCCGGCCGCTAGTATTACTGTGTTACCACGCGAAGTCGGTGAGGCCGAATTAACCCCCACCTTCAAAAACTCTCGCTGTCGACGATAGAAGTGAGCTAGAATGGTGGCGCGAGCAGATGGCACTCACGAGCATAATAAGAAATGACTGCGACTGACGTTAGCCCTGGCACTTGACCAATAAGTCCACCTTACCATTGATTCCGTTCTGTAAGCGGGCTCTATCAGTAAACGATTTCATTTCTAGGGAGATGGGGTGGCGCACAAGTTGGGCAAATGCCTGTGAACTCATGGCCAGGAGGATTCGTCGCTGGTACTTCCTCCACATGGCTTCATACGTCCGACCCTCACCGCTTTCACGCTGCAGACAGCTCAGTACGCGAGGTCATCCCACTGGAGAAAGCTATTACTTCGAGAATGACTCGCTCCTTGATTTCATGAAATTCTGCCTTCGCATCGCTATCTTCTGGATCCCCTCCATGTAAGTCCACAATGACCCGCATTCCTTCATCATCGCGGTCAACGTCTATAAGCCAACTGCGGAGCGTTAATATTTAGTGAAGACGGATAAGCTATGCACCAACCGAGGGCTCTCTGGAAGGACCAACGAGCCTGCTGCGAGAATCGCACCAATGACACACTGAATAAACAGTGGGACACGCCATGAAAGGTCCGAGTCGATAAAGGAGCAAAAGTAGTCCAACCACTGTGATTAGATAAGCAAATTGACGAGTCGGGCACGAGTACATCTTACTGACCACGGACGACGCGTAACCGACGATGTTTCCGGTGAATTCCATACATGCCAACGCACCCCGCTATGAGAATCTGTGATGAGGTGCGTCAACTTTTGACGCAAATAGGAAAGACTCACGTGGTTCGGGGGTGATATTTCACTCTGATAAATCGGTACTATAGTCCTGCGCAGGGGGATGCCTTAGTAAGGGAAAGACCTTTCCAGGATTAAGGGCCTCACGATAAAAGCCCAACACCGAGTCCGCTGATCACGCGGCCCACGACCATGCTGGCGAATCCGGTTGTAAAAGTTTGCACGGCGCCTCCAATGCCGAAAATCACAGCGCCGGCGAATAAAGTGCCTCTTCTGCCAAATATATCACCAATTTGACCAGCGGCGACGGAGGTTACTGGTAGAACACATCAGATAACACCTAATAAGGAACTCCCAGCGAAGAATACGTACTGAATGCGCCGATTTCGAGCACTGCAACCATTGTACCAACTTCTAGTGATCCAGGCGAATTGAAGTATTTGCGAAAGTGGGGCCCCGTTATAATCCCTGACATAACACTGTGGCAGCGTGAGCCCCAACCGCTGGCGAACTTAATACAAGACGATTCACCCTTGGTCATATCCAAACTGAAAGACGGAGAGTGAATGCAAGTTGTTGAAGTGCGAAGATGATGGCTTACGAGAAACACCCCTAGACTGGCAAAGGCGGTTATAGAGTATAAAAGAGGTCGGCCGACAAGACGCGGCCGTGAACCAGAAAGGAGTGTCGCCATGTTGCATGTAGGCAGGTGATGGTGGTGGTTGTAGGAAGGACAGAAAGACGGACACCCAGTTTTGGAGTCGCTCGCCGGATACCGATGGCCGTGATGCCCCCGACTGCTGCGGCCCGACCGTCAACAACTCCACACTCTTCAAAGCTTAGATGCCCAACTCGGTCGTCTCCATCGACTCCTACTTTTCATCTGATGATTCAGACGACGAAGAGTACCGTCTTGCGCAACAAGAGTGGGAGGAAAGTTTAGAGCAGTTGGCCCAAATCGTCTCTGTCGCCCTTTTGCCCTTCTTGGGTAGATGGCTTGGAAGGCGTTGGAGTTACCGGGGTGAGTTCATGAGAATTTATCCTCTCAACGTCCCAGTTGCATTACATGCTGCCCCGTAGTCTATGCACGCTACATCCGCCTCGGTTTAGGGAGGTCATTTTTTCTCGGAGGACACGCAGCATAGTAATTCGTTCATGGCTGGGTATGTTGATTCTATGCGAGCGATGCTATCGTCTTGTTGATGCTAACCTTTGCCTAGATATGATATATCCTCGTGCAACCTCCTCCGCAACGTTCTCCAACCAATCCGTCATCTTTATTCCCGACCCTTGCATGTCTCGTAGCACCTCGTGGGCTACCACCCATTCGCTCCTTCTCGCCAACCCATGGAGCATGATATGCCATGTATCTCCAGTCAGAGATATCTTGTCTCGGCGCATCTGCCTATAGAATTGAAGTGCCTTCTGGACACCAGCGGGTGACGGATTTTCCAAACAAGTCTTGAGAAGCACGTTAAACGTAACCTTGTTGAACTTGACCCGGCGTGTCTTCATCCTCCGCAGTATGAGTTCCGTGCAATCCTGGACGAGCTGGTCGTCCTTACCAACCCAACGGTGGACACCATTCAGGACCGCGGTATAGGTCACAACATTTGGTGCTATCGCAGGGTCACCCGATTCTTCCATCGTACGAAGGAGATCGAGGCTAGCTTCCAGGGCCTTCTTGTCTTTCTCCTGTAATAGGGAAGTCATGACGGCCGTATACGTAGCAACATTAGGCCTGATTTTGTGCTGGTCCATGACCGCCAAAGTCTGTTGAATCGCCTCGCCACGGTCAAGAATCCGCAGAAGTGTACAGAGAAGTATTGAAAACGTTGCGACGTCGCCGAACACGCCATGAGCGGCCATTGTTTTCAACATCGACGACAGTGACTTCACATCGTTCTTGTCGTGGTAGTAAGTTAGGAATGTGTTGAAGGTAGCTGCGGTAGGGTGAGGACCATGAGCAACCATCTCTTCCAAAAGGCCAAGCGCATCCGGCTCGCGGGAGTCAACAAGATGGGCACTGATCATAGTATTGAATAGTAGTTCGTTGTGTGGGTCTGAGGGAAGAGGAGAGGTTGACCTGAACTCATCGAAGAACTTTGCCGCGTCTTTCCATTGTCTCGCATTCGCCATCACTTGAACAATGGCCTGATATGAAGAGGTGTCTGGGGAAACAGACGCTTCTTTCATTGATCGCCAGAGGGTGAGAGCAGGCCCTGAGCCCCTCAACTTGCCCACTCCCTTGATGAGAACTGCCCAAACACTGGGCCCTGGGTTGTGACCATATCTGATCATATCATCCCATACTGATTCCGCTAGATCGAGTCGTTGGACGTCTAGAAAGGCGGAAATGAACGCCGCCCATATACTCTCTGGGATGGTCACGGGTCGGCCATCGGTGGGAGATTCCAAGTCCAAAACAGCCCACGGATAGTGTTCCGATAAGCCTTCGACTACGGTCGCGTATAGGGTCTGTAAAGGTCGCATGGCTGGGGTGTCTCCCAAGTTGCTGAGATGCCTGTAAAAGACGGGTGGACGAGAGAGAAGTCTGGCTGCGTCGGCATGCCGAAGATAAGTTAATACTTTTTGTCGAAAATTGGGGGTGGGAGCGAAGGGATCCAGAAATGCATCAGCCACTTGAACCGGGGGGAGATTCCATTTGTTATGCATTCCCATCTGAATTGCTGAAGAGAAGTCATCTCGGATGGCATGGGCCATAATCGCAAAAATGCTCAATTTTTTGTCGACAGGGAATCCAGAATAATGGATAGTCGGTATTGCCAACAGTTCGTCCGTTCCGTCGCTGTTGAACGTGCCTTCGTCTTCAAACGTATTCTGGTGCTCGATTTGAGATGCAAACCGATCGTATAGTCGAAGGATACCCTCAGTATCATTTACGATGATGAGCGCAGTAAAACATGCTTTGAGAGCAGAAGTGGACAGCCTATCCGCAAGACCAAGCGCAAGTTCTTCGGCTGCCGCTCTCGAGGGCCCACTCCACGAAGGGCTAGGCTCTGCAGGACAAAGGTTGATGACCAATTGAGAACAACTCTCGAGGTCAGATGGTCTCAATAAATGTAGGATGTTGTCTTTCTCAAGACTATGCCAAAGGCAGTGAACGTGTGAGATATCGCGCCGTGCGATGCTGGACTGAAAGGAACGGAGTAGGTTCGGGATGTAGTTGGGAGACCCTAGAGATGGGGATGTATCGATAAATCTGGACGCTTTGGGGCGCACGAGCTGGTGTATGGGGTGCGAGGGATCTCGAGTGCGTTCCTTGCGATGGACAACCTGGTCCTTCTTAGACTGCTTCGAAGAGACGAGTTGATTCGTCAAGGGTGGTTTGGCAGCATAGTCAGACAATGGACGAATGCTGTTGATTGGTAGCTGGGTTACGCGACGCGTGCTAGAAACGACATCTGCTGCTTTGAAGGCATGATGTGCTAACATTACAGAAAGCTGGGGGAGCAGGTCAGCTTTGTTAATTGAATGAGATAGAGAACTGACATTGTGACTGACTTTGCGACAAATGAAGCCATGGCCCGGACCGAGAATACAGCAGCGTAGTCATCCGAACTCAAACTCGATCCACCGTTCGCGCGTTCACGTCTTCCTCATGGGACACGGAAACTCGAACAAGCTATACGTAACCCATGCAGAGCATTCTGGTTTATTTGGGCAGCATACGGCCTCGTCTTCTGGGTTTAGAGCGTATGCAGACATCTCTTTCTTTTCCTTACCTTTTGCTTACACCCGCTTCGCCTCAGCAAGCCAGAGGGTCTTAACCCAGCTGCCATTACGCCCTTTGATTGCTGTTCTCTGTCTTTCCAACCGTTCTCTCATCCCGTATGCGCCCGTAATGCAGATGGAACAGGGACCGTCTTTGACCTTACCAACATCATTCCATGGTTAAAGTGAGCCACGTTCTCTCCAAACCGCAACGTTCCTGATAATATCTTGATACAGGCAACATAATAATACCCACCCGGTTACAAATGAGCCTCTCACACCAGCTGACTTGATTCCGCTTCATTACGCGCGCAAAGCTTCAGGAGAATATCATGATTGTATCTCGTTCAAACCCTTCAACGAGCACTCCCATATTGTCGCTATCGCGACTACAGGAAATGTCTTTTTAGCGGGTAGTATCGAGGGTGGTGTTGATCTCGTCAATGACGTGCGCTTCAAGAAGTACGTTCTACATGTTACGCAAGGCGACTTCTCACATGGTCTCAGAGAGGATGTGATCACACTCCAGAATCCTCACGGAATTCCGTCTGCCTCCGTTTCTACTGTAAAGCCTTCAGCAACCCAAAAAGAAAAAGTCGTTGCTCTTGCAAAACCAGTAGCCACGGGACCCGTATCCGCTACTCAGAAAGAAGCTGTGCCTTGTCCGTTTCGTCACTTTCCCCCTTACTCTCTGCTAATCCCCCGGGCTCAGGGAACATATCCCCATACTCGTCCGGGGCGCCCGGCGCTTCACTGACGTCCACGTCTGTTGATCCACAAACAGCTACGGCTAGGTTGGTCTGGGATGAGGTCCGTCTACCCGACACCGTCGTCATTACCTGTCTCATCATCAGCTTAGGAGGAAGTGATGTTCGAAAGCATTCAGAAACCTGTGAAAGGGAAGGGTAAGGAGAAGGACGTCGGGAAGCGTCGAGCATATGTCCGAGTGGTGACAAGCTTGGGGGGCGGCTTGAACTTGGAATTATTCTGCGAAAAGGTATGTGGTCTCCGTGTGTTACTATGTTCGCCTCTGAAATATGACTACGTTTCAGGCACCAAAAACTTGTTACAATTTCTTGATGCTTGCCCGTCAGGGAAAGTATAATGATTGCTTATTCCACCGCCTGGTTCCTGGGTTTATGGTACCAGTTCCACTTGCACCGCGTTTCGCAATAAGTAACCTTGTGTAGGTGCAAACAGGTGACCCTACTGGTACGGGTACAGGTGGTCAATCTTACTGGGGTACACCATTCCGTGACGAGTATGACTTAAAGGGAGCCGCACGACATGACAGTCGCGGGGTGGTTGCGATGGCTAATAAAGGTGCAAACACGAACGGGTTAGTTCTACTTGCTTTTACTCTGCGAGGCATGATATGCGAGCCTTTACAGATCGCAGTTCTATATCACATTCAAGACCACCCCCAATCTTGATAAGAAGCACACAGTTTTTGGCAAGCTCGTGGGCGGTGAGGATGTCCTAGACACACTTGAAAAACTCCCACGTAAAGATGGGACAGAGCGGCCGGTGAAACCTGTCAAAATTACTGAGGTTGAGATGTATGTGTCAGAGTCCCCTCAACGGTGTTCATCGCTAAGGTTACACAGCTATCAAGATCCTTTCGAAGACTACAAAGTAAGGCTGGCGAAGAAACTCGCAAAGAAAGCGGAAGCGCAGAGCGCTGCTAGTAACCAGCCAACAACGGCGGAAAAGAAACCCAGCGACGGGATAAATTGGTTTGGAGTCAAGCTCGGCACAGAGAGTGCCATCAGTACAGCCAGAGGAGAATCAGGATTGGGTGGCGTGGGGAAATACCTCAACCAGAAGAGGTCAGCACAAATTGCTGCGGCAACAGTAGAGCACGAGCACCCTAAGAAGAGGAAATTAGGGTTCGGGGAGTTCGAGAACTTCTGATATCTTGCCGTTCCCAACAGTTTCAGCTATTAGTATAATACGACCTTCTAAGATGTGATATTCGCGCTTGTACAATGCCCTGGGCTAAGCAGGTATTGCAACGCGCTCTGTTGCCCTCTCCTCCTCGGGTATTGTGTTTCTTTCTGATAAAATGGTCAGCGGGGTAACTGGCCAAATGCAAAGCGTCTTACCTTCTTCTGAAGATATAGGTACTGTTGTAGGTGCGTCTGGGAGTGTGAATGGTGTTTCCGCGTTGCCCTGGGCACGTAATTGAGAGGATTAATGAGCATTTGACGACGAGGAACTCAAACATGCGGAGCTCACCGTTTCTTGTTGTAATGCCTTCAGCTCTGCCTGAACTGCCTCTTCTTCATCCAAGGAAAGGCTGTTCATAAGCATGTTGTCGATTTCCTAAGATAACATATTTCAGAAGTGATTATGAGTGGGGACAGGAATAAACACACTTTCTGATACGCCCTTGCTTCTGCGGTTTCCTCCAGCAACTTCTCCACGCTCTCTACGTTCAATTCCTTGTGGATTTCCTTGAGAACCTCGTTTCCCTGTTTGAGGCCATGTAACACGGAGACCTGGACGACAGAGAACTCGATTGTCGAGACCTACACAACCGCAGGTCGGTAAGCTCGAGACACGGGAGGGAAGGCATCTGAAGGCAAAGCAGGGGTACAAACCACCTGTTCCAAATTCTCCAGTTGACCATCTGTTTTCACAAGTAAGCCTTCCTGATACTTGCGCTTCCGGAGTGCAACTAGCGCGCGGTCCTTATGACCCGCAGCCAGCTGCTGCCTCGCAATTTCATGTTCACGGTCCAGGATAACTTGGATCTGAGAAAGTGGTGAAGCGAATAAGCTGCCAACCGTCTGTCCCTTCCGTTGAGCGAAGGAGGGCAGCACCCACCTTCTTCTGATACTGCTTCACTTTGTCGCGCTGGATTTTGAGACTTGAGAGGGCAAATCAACTAGGAGAAGCATAAAGAAGAAGGGGGCGTTACGCATACTCGAGAATAGCGCGATCCTGGGCTGTTATCTTATGAGTTGACTGGGTTCCACCCATACCGTGACTGTAGCGTATGCCAGTTGTGGACCTGGAACGCCTAACAAATGTGATGCCGGTGCAGGCGGCCCGGGCCATCGAGACGTATTATTATCAGAAAGAAAGGGTAACTATATGACGTCGTATATATTACTAGCACCCTTTTCACCCAATTTATCATCCGAAGCCCGATCGTCGCGACCAGAGGGTGTCATTGTTCTGTCACTCCCATCCCGGTGGTATCCAACATTCGAGGACTCGTGTAACAGTCCCAGGTCCCTTGACCTGCCTTCCGAGGCCTCCCCCAGTGCGTGGCGGTTATTACCAACGACAACAGATCCAGGAAGGTGGCTCGGATCACTTGTCATTTCGTGGTGAAGCACGATCGACTGGTCGTCGAGACTGTCGATGCGGTGAGGTAGAAGGTAGGGGCGTGTATACCGATAAAGAAGGACGTTGAGAAACCCGGATGACAAGTAAAATCCATCAGCGAGCACGACGACGCCGAAAGGTGTGTCGTCCTTAGCGAAGTCGTTGTAGCGTGCAGCAGCTAAGGGAAGCACCTGGAGGACAGAAGTGAGCTGTCCTGCAAGTCAAGAAGTCAGAGAAACTTGCCGTGATGATATAAATGATTGGGTAACTGTGAACGATATCAGTAAACATGAAAATGTAGGACGAAGGACTGGTCATTCTCACGCAAGCATTTTATAGGCAAGAGCGTGAGACTGGGGAATGACTGGATGTTCTTGTCCATACGTCCATCGAACGCGCCATCCTTCCACAACAATGTAACCTCCGAGCACGAGGAAGACGGCTATGTACGCCAACAAGCTTGAAAATGCCGAGATCCACATCCACAGGAAATCGGCAACCGTCCTTTGGACGTAAAATTCCCCCGTTATCCAACACCCTAAAAAAGAATCAGTTTCTACTTCCAAGAATGAAATAATTAGGCTTACAAGGCCCTGCAGGCCCATAAAAGCGTGAGGCTCCATTGATACCAATGTTGATGGCCACGTTGAGGATGATGGCAAACCAAATGCAGGCAACGATGAGCGCAGCACGAGACATATTTGTATCCCGTCGAAGCCGGAATATGAGGGTGCTGAACGTGAAGATAGCAACGTTCTACATGTCCGAGTCACGATCTGTAAAAAGGAATGATTCCTGACGGAACTTACTCCTGCCCTGAATACGGCACTCGATGTCAGCCCCCGTAGGTGTCGAGCTACTAGTACGCGAACACTCACGAGAGAGCGGTCCCCACATCAGCAAGTTGCTTGATGAGACCTACAATGGCGCATGTTTACACATGGGATTCCCTTGGGAACAGCGGCGTGCATACCTTGTGTTGTGCAGAACGCCCCATGATGTACGGTCTGGGTGCACCAATTGAGATGTTGGTAGACGCAACGAAAAGCGGGGACTATGATCGCTCACCCCGTCCATCACCCATTTCAAGTTCATCAGTCCACCTTGCGTACTGTACATCAGCGTTGCCTTACGCATCAAGGTATCACTTACCAAGCGCCTGAAGCAAGTCACAAACCAGTTGGTTGAGGAGAAAGAGATGGACTGGGGATTCTAATCTCCACCGACGCCTCGCGCCTTGGCGAACGGTGACCGTGCTATACTATTGAGGGCTGGTGTTTAGGCATGTCGATCAAGCGACCAGATTCTGGGCAACGCACCGCGATATAGCCCAGAAGGAGGATTACGGAGGAAGCTGAAACCGCAGAGATCTCAGCTAGGATGAAAACGCCAAGGCGGCGTCCGAATGAGAGCTGGACATCTGTAGTCGACATTTCAAGGAGGGGGGCGAACGGGTGGACGAAGAAGCACCTGGTTCTCGACCAGTCGACGAGTTTAAATATTCAGCATCAGTGACATTACACTTACGAAACGCTAGAGGGGGCAGTGATGTGTCCCAGTATTCTGTCATCGGATGTTCTTTCCGCAAGTTCCCAAACGAGTTGATAGAGGCACATGGTCATTAAGCGGTTCGGCGCTGTATTTCTCAGGAACGAAGTGGAGGCGCGAACCAACAGAATACAATATAGTAATATTAGGTTCCGGTGTTGCACTTTTGAGAATCGTGTAGCATCTCTTCAACTTGATGGATCAGGATTTCCAATGATGTGCCGCAACCTGATCTGGGAGGATTTTACCATTGTTGTCCTAGTTTGAGGGACTGGGAAGCTGGTGTTAATATTATGGGCTTGTGTAGGCCTGTTCTCTCCAACTGTCAACGAGCAGGGCGTGTAAAAAAATTTACACGCATATACCCAAACTCCGAGACTCCGAGAGTGTCAATGACGTGTTCTCAAGCTGGAATGTTTCGGTAACATGAAAGGGACAGTATGGCAATGGCAGTGTATGAAAACCGAAATCGGTCAACGAGCACGAGATACTGAAAGACATTAATATTGACATCGTGATATATTCATATCAGCCAGTGACAGTGAGTGCGCCTGAAACCAGTGAAAACTCTCACCAAAAACAAGGCATAACCTATCGGATATTATTGCTGCGTGTGTGACAGCGCGTGTTACTCGCGTGATGCACCAACAAATGTTGTCACACTCAATCATTCTATTTTGTTGTAGAAACTGCGAAAATGCCATCTGCCACCCCCCAGATAGAGATCTCATGCGAGATATTGCCTCGCTGCCAGTTCGAATGCACTCTAAGTTTATTGTGTCTAGCACAAGTAATCTATTATACGGTATCCTCTTAGTGTTATCGAACCGGCCGTTCATTCCGTAAAAGTGATGACGTCCTCGAAAAGCTGTGCGTGAATGGCCTTTTCACTCTTTCGTCCCTGGCGTCCTCGCTCGCTTTTCTTGTGTCCCCGCCAAGCACTTTATCATGATTACGTGCGCTATGCAACCCCAGGTGACGGATCCCGCTTAGCAGCTGTCTTCACTGCTTACCAGGGGTCTAGGTGGCACCGTACGCGTCCCTCTATCATCCCCCAAGGTGATTGGTATCGCAAATTCTCGTGGAGAGCGAGCGTAAGTTTGAGGTCCATCCATACCAAAAACTCGGCTCTGACAAACGGCCCCTAAGCTACCAAGAGGATTTCCATTCTTTCGCCACACTTTCGTTAAATCCCGAGGAACTACGCTTGACCGTGTCCAGGCATCTCGGTATCGACTGGGATCCGGAAAGCGTCGGTCATCCATTCTCCAGACAGGCAGTATTTGTAGGTATCTATGATGGGTGAGTCGCGTCAGTCCTAAGAATACGCGCCCATCACTCATGGAATGAAGGCATGGCGGTTCAACCGTGTCACAGTATCTGCGCCAAGAGTTGCATGGCCTCTTGGAATCAGTCGACAAGTCTCATATCCCTGAAATGTATGAATACATCAAGGAATACGGAGGATATTTCAAGCGCTTTAAGGGTGGTCTACTCTCCTCTTGGATTAATCCTTTTCGGGATGGCGGGGAAATGGACTTGCATGCGAGGGCTACCCTCACGTTCTTCCAGGTGCGTACTCACCCACGGATAGTTGTTCGCTTGAAGGGGAGCTAGATTGTTACCGTGGCAGGTAGACAGAAACCTAGAAGCAGAAGCTGCCGCCAAAGTGTGCGGATCAACCGCCTCTATTGCTATCCTTCATTCCTTGGATAGTCCTTCAACCCCCTTCTTTTTGGCGCAAAGGATGGCCGTGACTGTTGCACACGTCGGGTATGTGTTTCTTTGTCATTACCCTCATCTTCGCTGAAAAGTGGAAGTGATACTCGGATAATACTCTGCTCTACGAACGGGACTGCCCATGCAATGACTGAGAATCACTGTGCCGAAGGTCGAGTCGAGTCGATTCGCTTAAGGCAAATGATAGGCACAGGATATATTGCTGACTCATTTGGAGATGCCCGGTGCGTCTGCTCTCTGCCACGGAACGCGTGATGTTGATCTCCCATAAGGTGGATGGGCGCCCTCGAAAATACACGGAGGTATGTCCGACTTCTCGCTTACATCCCGTCTCGACATGCGCTCATTACCCCACGGCCTGGGAGATTTGAAATGGAAGTCTTGGGGCGTTACGGCGGAGCCTGAGGTCAAAACCATGCTTATTGAAAGTCAGCAGAGCAAGCTCATCTTGGGGACTATGGCATTTGACATCTGCCCCATAGGTTCTCAATGGGCCTTTATGGTTCTCGTTTCTGATGGAATCTCTTCGGTCGTGTCGGACCAAGAGATAGTGGATCTTGCGCGTGGAGCAACGAGTCCGAAGCATGCCGCGAACCGCATTCTATCATTTGCCGAGGAAATGAGTAGTTCTGACAATCTGACTGCCATCGTAGTACCTTTTGCTGGATGGGGCCATGTAAGTGGCCCTGACCAATCCAAGAATCTCCGGGCATACCGGTCAAGCCAGATGAGTCAGTCATTTATCCCTCTTCGGAAGTAAAATATCCTCATCTTGTCGGCTTCTTGCAGTCGGTGCTGAGCGCCAGAAGAGAATGTAGATAATAGAACTGACGATTAAGTATCTACAGTTACACGCCAGAGATGAACCCTCATGATATACCTAATAGAGCTTTTATGTTGACCCCCTCACCCCATGAAGCATACTATATCTGTGGAGCGGCATGCCCATCCGCACGGGGGTCAGATCCAGCTGCCCACACCGTTTTGCCAGATTGGTCTCTAATCGATTGAATTGCTTGTCCACGCCCAAACACACCTCTGGAGAATCCTGAGAGGATGCGGGCATCATGTCCCATGGCTGATTATTATGCGGCTGAGTTAAAAATAGAAATCTTGGGTGAGGCCAACTACCTTTGAGCTGTTCCACTATTTCTGGCGATATACCGTCTTCGAAATACACCTCACTATTTATGTCGCCTGCGTGGCCAGCATTAGTCACGACGGCGTTTGGAATGCCCGGTGATATGCAAAACCGCGGTGCATCGAGAGCAGCCTGTGGACCGAAACCTCGCAAGATGTTCAGTAGTACCTGAACTTGCCCCTGAGGCTATATAGCTGCCGCTCAGATCCAGGTGTCAAACAACAGAACGTTGAGAACCTACTTGCATGAAGGCCCCCATCACCCCGTATGTCAGGAAAAGGTCGTCGCCACGCGTCGCAAGGGCCGGTATTATTGTATGGTATGGACGTTTGCCCCCCTGAGAAAAAGAGATCAGCCCATGGCAAGTTAAATCGTGGCACTGTCACCTCGAGAGCGTTCGGGTGGCCTTCTTTGAGGGAGAACGCCGCGCCACGAGCCTGTAGAGTGAAGCCGCACCCCTTCGGTATGGCTGCGGGCGTATTTGCTTTTTTTGCTCAAGTTTAGATCATTCAGCTCCGCACCTCCAGTACCGAAATCTGACGAGCGCAGCTGTTAATCCAAGGCTCTGCCAGAAAGATGATAGACACACCAGTATAAGTACTCTGGATGAAGCTGCACGCATTTCCCCACTGATCGGTAACTGTGGCGAATGTGAGTCCATTCAGAGCGGGATTAACTCTCGAAGCACGTACCAGAGAAATATACCGTGTCGGAGGATTGGACTGGGCTACCCTGTATAGGGATTTGAGTTGGTGAGTGAGCCAAATATCATTATATCACTGGCATGTGAAACCTACGCGGATAACCTTGGGATTAGCTTTCTTTGGATCAAACAGAGCGGCCCTAGAGGCGAGATAATCCTGCAGTCATTCAATCGTCAGGTCCACCCGGGTCGGTCTCTGGGATTTCACTAAACTTTATCAAGAAGTTCCTTGACTGGGATGTATTCTACGTCAGGATCAGTGACATAGTGCTGACTGTCTGGGGTCACACTAGTAGAATAAACAAGTCAACCAGTATGACGACGGAGAATCACCTGCAAAGGCGAGCCTTCAAATTTTGGATCGGAATAAGCAAGGGCTCGGATTTGATGCAGAGGGACGAAGAACTAAACCTCAAAGCCTCGATCAGCGTGTGAAGGTATTCAGCGGAGTTATGTTCCATGTCTAGGAGGTTGCCGATGAGACCTTGTTCTTGGATACTCTCCAGAATTCCTAGTGCCAACAGAGTTGTGATCCCTGCCAGTGTCAGAGGCATAAAAATCCACTCCAGACCGAACCTCGTCTGTACATACCTTGGCCGTTCGGCGGGCACTACATGACGTCTATCATGTAGACTAGTTGTTTGTGCAGATATGTTGGTCTCACCTGATGTACTGTGACTTCTCCGCCATATGTGTACTTGATAGGTTCAACGAACGAGCTGGCGTGCTTTGCAAGGTCCTCAAGTTCCATCACGCCACCCTTGCTCTTGATGACCTCCACAATGGCTTCAGCAATTCTCCCCTTGTAGAAACCACTTTTGCCTTGCTCCGCAAGAGCTCGAAAAGTCTTGGCTAGATTTGGGAACTTCATAATCTGGCCAGGGAGAGGCGCTTTTCCGTTGAGAAGCATCTCGTGACCATCGGGCGAGGCATTTTTCAAAAGATCCTCGGAGCGTCGCCACTGTGTCATTCCTCAGCAATGTTTGTCTGGAACAGAATCGGGTGATGACCCGAACCGTAAAGCTGTGGATTTCCGATATAGGAACCCTGTTATTGACAGCCAAGCATGGTTAGCAACACCAATTTCAAGAGGTGAGGATGACAAAAGCGATAGTATTTGTACCCTTCTTCGGCGAGACTGATCGATGGCTTTAGGATTTCTGCCATGCTCATCTTCCCACTTCCGAACGCTTCTACGCTGTCAACCCAAGCGGCGGCGGCGCCTGCATTCGGTATCAGATCAAAAAAGTCCATACATATCTTATATGCTGTGGCATCCGACGAACCGGGCACCGTTACCGAGTTAAGATCCGTTGTCGCGATACATTCGGTGATACCTAGAGAACGCAGATATTCGATGCTTAACTTCTCTGGCGCGCGGCCGGAGCCATTCAGCGCTTTGACGATTCTTGTCTTGGCATCGTAGAAGAGACAGAAGGCATCACTATAATAAGATCACCGTTAGAGCTAATTGTGCAGTGCAATCGTCATTTATAACCAAGATCGCCGACGAACCCGCCAATCCCGCACCAGCCCGGTTCAGTTACGTTCAGCGCCGCGGAGACAGCGACGGCTGTGTCCACTGCACGGTTGTCTTCGGTCAGTACGCCAAACTGGGTAGCCTGACTCAAACGACGGCACCATAGAGTTTTGCCATACCTGCATTCCCGCCCTGCCTCAGTATCCACAACCCTGCCTCTGTAGCTAATGGGTTAGGTGAAGAAATAACACCTTTCGTTCCGTACACAACGGATCGTCGACTTAAAAAACGTTGGAAAACAAACTCTGGGTTGTCGACCTTAGACCAGTCAATCTTTGCGGAGTTAAGGTTCTGAGGCTTCTTAGGATCTATCGATTGCATTCTGTAACCTGAACACCACCCTTGGACGTATGAACGTTGTGAACACATAAAAATACGTACCTCGAGAGCTATCAAACCGTACCAAATTCGTGGTTTGGAAAGAGATGCGAACAGAATAACTTATTCCGATACGAAAATAGTATAAAGTCATGTACACACTACAAACCCCTCAAAATGGACGGTATAAGATTCTATCATATGGGATATACTGGAAGAGTCGACTGTTCGTATGATCCTTATCATCTACATGTGTCCGTATGATAGTATCAAGTCGGGGGTATCCATCGTGATAACAGTAGTCCAGCACAACCGCGTCCTGCTGCAAACTGGTGGGTAATCGCTTTTCGATTCATACCGCGGAATTTTGTGGTTTGGCAGGTGCCACAGTCGGTGCGAACCTGGACCTCGAGCGCAAATAATGACCATACCGCCGGAGGATGATAGGGATAGGAATCATGACAGCCGCAACAATCCCGAGAACGGTAGATGCCCACCGAGGATTCAAGGAATCGAACATCTGTCGTGCGAAGAGCTACAAAGTAGATGAGTACAAGCCGGGAAAGGTGTGGAATATACACACGGGAAAGGCAGCCCCGAAAATGCTACGTGATACAGTACTGGCCGCCAACGCAGACGCTGCTGCAAAGAGATACGCATCCACTGTATAGTTGATCAAGGATAGCTGGGACGGCGACATCGGTCGGCAGAAACGGGAGATATGACGAGGTACTCACGAATATCAGGAAGATGGAAAAGCCCATCAAACCTCCAGCAAGGAGAGGAGACCATAAGGAAATAGAAGGGTACGATGTCCATCCGAACCAGAAGAAAGAGATTGCAAACAAGGGGGCTGCAAGCATCGTAACTTCGAGACGTGCTTCCGGTGGGACCGCAGCGGGGGCGTACTCCTCTACATACCGGTCGTACCGGGGATTATAAAAAACTAAATACTGGTACAAATGCCAGTCATCAGTTAAACGAAAACCTGGCGGTAGGTAAACTTACTAGTAACACGCCAACGACACCTCCCATAGAGACGGGAAGGTACATCAAACCAGATACGCCAGGATTCAGGTTATGTCCTTGTGTGAACACGATAGGGAACGCTTCAAACAGGAGATAGATGCAGCCATACAGAAACTAAGGTGGGTCAGCCAGGAGTCATGAAAGGAAGGCGATGAACGGCTGCTTACGCTCTGATATACAACAATTGCAATGAGCATGGGTTCAAGGAACAGAATCTTAAAGGGCATCGCAAGAATGTTGTAAAGCCGTTGGCCCATACTGGGTTTGTTTACTTCCTTGGGTGCGTAGTATCGGCTATCTCCGGTCTCTTTCCTCAATCGCTGGGCTTTTCTGACAAGAAGGACAGGCACATAGGTTTCGGGCAAGGTAAAGAAGAGGAGGACTAAGCAGGCGCCGGCCTAAAAAACAGACCGTCAGTTCTCAGCAATGTAACAATGACCAATTGACTGACAAACATCGTAAGCACCCAGAAAATCCACCTCCAGGATGCACCGCCAACCGTTATCCAACCAGAAACCAGGGGACCAAGAGCCGGACCTGCGAAGGGTGATACGGCGAAAAGTAGCATCGCTTTCCCACGGGTCTTGGCGTCCCATATATCGCCCACGAGGGCGCTAGTGAAAGCGAGATTAGGGAGAGCTGTTATGTGTATGTCAAAACCACATACCCACTATTCGTTAGAGGAGCAGCGGCAAAAGTGCCCGCTAGGAATCGAAACACTAAAATGGAGGCAGTATTTTGCGAGAGGGCGCAGCCGATTTGAAAACCCTGAGACAATACAGGCTATGATGAGGAGTGAAATGAGTAAAGGCATGGTAGACAAGTACCGTGCTGAACAAGAGCGTTATTAGGAAGACTGGACGCCGACCAACCTAGAGGACGAATTAAGTGCATACCAGCGGCGGAGATAATTGAAAGCAACTCACGTCTTCAGATAAGGGTCCCCAAACAAGGGGACCGAGACAGTATCCGGCAATGAACAAAGATAGGGTGAGGGTTGCGACCTCGTCACCAAAACCAAATCGCTCCATCATCAATGAGACCACGCCCGACGGAGCAGAGCTAGAGAAGGTTCTGAGAGTATATATTGGTGAAGCGGCAACCAATTCCAGGAATGGGCTGCACGGACGAATTAAGAACCAAAATCCCTCCAAGCACAGTCATGTACCACCGTTTCCATCTGGGCCAGTTCTATCAAGTCGTTGAGAAAGGGGGACTCGGAGGGGCGACAAACAAGTGGGAAAAGCGCCGCGTACCAGAGGATTTTCGGGGTCATCGGGGCCAAAGGATACGAGCCAGGGGTCAAGTTTCTCGTCTATGGGATGAAGGGGCGCGCTACTATCCCTCTTCTCCGCAGAAGGGCCCGCACTCGCGGTTGCGGTAGAAGCCTGGCTGAGGGGCCGTGAGGAGGACATGAGAAGTGGTTGAGATGCCCATCAGTTCTTGAGGAGAGTCGAGAATATATAGGAATGAATTTCGGGGCTGAGCTAGGTCATCCAATGTGACGTGAGTAGAACCGTGTGTGGGTCAATTCAATTCAAACCAAGTTCACCCACCTGACCTGACGTAACCAGGAACCGGCTTATCGATCAAACCCACTGCCGTACTTCCCAACCTCCATGGACTTCACAGAAATTTACAGGCAGTCAGGCGGTCTCGTTGCTTTTAGTCCGGGTGCACACTTCATCCTCACTGCCGTTGCCGATCGCCTCGTCGTCCGTCGTGCTGACACATTTCATGTTTCGCGATCATGGCAGGTACCCTCTGCTCCCTCCTTGCCATCTCCCACTGCCGCAGCAATCGCTCCTGCATCCTCGCGCCCTCTTAGGCCTGGTCTAAGTGCAGATGAAACCACTCAAACCGCCATTACTCACATTGACTGGTCTCCTGATTCTGAATATGTCTTCGCTGCTTGTGCCAAGTTTGGCTCCGTGTACGTATTCCGTATGCGGGATGAGGGATGGTCAGCCCATATAGAGACCGGGGCTGAGGGCCTCATCAGGGCCGAGTGGGCGCCTGATGGACGTCACGTACTATGTTTCTCGGAGTGGGGAGTGAGTCATACATAAGCTTCATTATATTCTGTGTGTTTCCTTCCGCTCCTGCGCGCTTACTGCTCAGTGCAGCTTCGTGTAACTGTGTGGTCCCTTGTCGCAGGTGTAGCAACGTACATTCAGTATCCCCTGCACCCTGATAAAGGTGCGTGCGCACGTATATCTGGCCATTCTTCGGCCTGTTCACTATTAGGAAAGGTTACGCATTTCGGCAAGACGGACGGTACTTCGTCCTTGCTGAGCGTCATAAATCAAAAGATACGATTGGCATTTATGATGCCACCAATTCATTTAGTATAGCAAGAGTAAGTTTGTCATGTAACTCAATCCTTCTTTCAACGAGAATAATAACAAAAATAAAGCATTTCTCCTTGCCAACATCTTCTATGAGCTCCCTGGCGTTGTCTCCACGCGGGAATCATATCGCTGTTTGGGAAGGTCCCCTGGAGGTCTGTCACGCCGACGGGATGAACGAGTGCTTGTTGTTTAAGATCTCATAACAGTATAGGCTGTTCATCTTGTCCCTAACAGGCGATGTACTGGGCAGCTTCAAGCCTGAGCCAGACCCGGGATTTGGCATTCGAAATGTGGTATGGCATCCATCAGGCATGTTCCTGGTGGTAAGCGGCTGGGATAATAAGGTTTCTACAAACCTCGACTATTCGAACGCGTTCTCACGTTCTCACCGACGTGACAGATCCACATACTGGAACAGTTGACATGGTCGTGTGTAGCCACACTTGAGCTGGGCACGAAGATACCAGCTAATGTGGTAAGAACGCCGTTTCGTATCGTCAAATTCTCTGCGATGTCTCGTGTTAGACAATCTGGCGGGAACCTTCGAACTGGCTGGAGGCAACAGAAGGGCGTGGCTTCTTATCTTGTACGTCCTTAACGGGCAATCGAGTCTTGGCCCAAATCAAACTGCTTTATGTCAGATGAGAAGCTGCAAGGTCCCCACCCACTGAACGCAAACCGGGTAGATAACTCTAAGCTATACCCCAAAAGTGGCACCGTACAGCTCGAATTTAATAAAACTGGGACGGTTCTGCTTGGTCGCTTTGGTGAGAATGATACACCTTTTTCAAAAACTTTGGATCAACTGATTCACGATCAAACGGATATAGAGAGTGTACCGACAGCCGTACATTTGTTTGCGTTTCCTGGGCCAGGAGAGGCGTTCTCGCCACGCCTGCGTAGCGTGTTGATGCATTCGTTAGCAGTCATGCACGCGCACTGGAACCCAGTACGTCAAGGGAGGCTTGTCTTAAGTTGCGGTGGACAAGCGATGTATCTGTGGAGCGAGGAATGGATTGGAGAAGGTGGTTCCGAGGAGGAGATGGCTGAATGCGTGGGCATTCCCGCAAGTGCGTTTAATATCCCCCCGCACCATTAGCCACGTTTTCAAACTGATATGTCTTTTTTCTCATTTCTTTTTGTTTTAGAAAAATTTGATGCTCGAGACGTGCGCTGGGCGCCTGATGGGAAGGGATTATTACTCATCGACCGAGAGACATTCTGTTGTGCGTTTGAAGTTGATGAATGAAATAAGTGTATCGGATATGGCGTCGTCGTTGGTCCGAGGGTATTCGTGGTCAAGAGACCATCCCCCCTTCGTTCAAACCTACGTGATTCATCGGCCCGGGCCGAAAACACAGAATTACGTCGGAGATTCGGCAATATCGAATCTCCGACGTAATCATGTGTTTCGGGCCGATGAATCACTGCCACTTGCGTTGACCGACGACGACGACGGGCAAGACCGAGCGATGCTTTCTCGTGCAAATGCCAACGCCGCTCGTCTCGTTCGCCGTCGAATCACCCGTATCAGCCCGTCGATAACTTCTATCAATCTTCACCTTCCCACTCGTAACCTTACTACCCCCTCCGACTCACACCCGAAAAACGACAGCAAGACATCAGAGGACGCATCACACAAAGACTCTACTCAGCAGAAGCCCGACCTTAGCAGCCTCGAAGGGTTCTTCAAGCGCTATCACCAGCAACAAAAGCAACAGAGGCAGTCGTCACAAAAAGAAAATTCCGACGGTGGTGATCGTAAATCTCCACAGCAAGGTGGCCCTGGTGGTGGATTCAACCTCAATCAGCTGGCCATCCTTGCTTCTGCCGCAGCCCTCTACTATGCAATATCAGGTTCTGCATCAGGGTCCTCGCGCGAAATCACCTGGCAGGAATTCAGGACTGCTTTTCTTGACAAGGGTCTTGTGGATAAGCTCGTTGTCGTCAATCGGCAGAAGGTTCGCGTCAAATTGCATTCAAATGCCACTGGCCAGATGTATCCCGCCGCAGCATTGTCTGGCGGAGAGTATTATTTCTCGATAGGCTCCGTAGAGGCATTTGAACGCAAATTAGACGAGGCACAGAAGGAACTCGGGATCCCCTCACACGAACGAATACCGGTCGCCTACCACGACGAGATTTCTGCGCTGGCCACGGCACTCAACTTTGCCCCAACCATTTTCTTTGCAGGGCTCCTGCTGTACATGTCCCGTCGTGCAGGAGGCGCAGCCGGTGGAGGTCCCGGCGGTATATTCAGCATCGGGAAGAGCAGGGCACGTTTGTTCAACAAGGACACGGACGTCCGCGTTAAGTTCAAGGACGTCGCTGGCATGGATGAAGCCAAGGAGGAAATCATGGAGTTCGTCAAGTTTTTGAAGGAGCCGCACTTGTACGAGAAATTGGGAGCAAAGATCCCTCGTGGCGCCATCCTCTCTGGTCCTCCGGGTACAGGCAAGACTTTACTCGCGAAGGCGACTGCTGGCGAGGCCAGCGTTCCTTTCCTCTCTGTATCTGGCTCCGAATTCGTCGAAATGTTTGTCGGTGTCGGCTCCTCGCGCGTCCGTGACCTCTTCGCATCCGCGAAGAAGCATGCACCCTGCATCATCTTCATTGACGAGATCGACGCCATCGGCAAATCACGTGGCAAGAACTCGGGCATGGGTGGGAACGACGAGCGCGAGTCGACACTAAACCAACTCCTTGTCGAGATGGACGGTTTCGGTACAAGCGAGCATATCGTTGTGCTTGCTGGCACTAACAGGCCCGACGTACTCGATCCCGCATTACTTCGTCCGGGTCGTTTTGACCGCCATATTGGGATTGATCGTCCAGACGTATCCGGCCGGAAAGGCATTTTCAAGGTTCACCTTGGTCCATTACGACTCTCCGAGAAGCTGCCAGATCTCGAATCACTCTCACAGAAACTCGCTGTGTTGACCCCCGGTTTCTCGGGTGCGGATATCGCGAATGTGTGCAACGAAGCGGCTTTGCATGCTGCGCGCCATACTTCGGAATCCGTGGAGGAGCGAGACTTCGAAAGTGCAATCGAACGAGTGATTGCTGGCTTGGAACGAAAGTCGCGCGTTCTCAGCCCCGATGAGAAGAAGACCGTTGCATATCATGAAGCCGGTCATGCCGTTTGCGGATGGTTCTTGGAGCATGCAGACCCTCTACTCAAGGTCAGCATCATCCCTAGAGGTGTCGGCGCTCTCGGTTACGCTCAGGTAAAAGTCTTCTGCCTCGATCTCTGCGGGTGACTGACGTTTTGCACAGTACCTACCTCCCGACCGCTACCTCTTATCAACCCCTCAAATGCTAGATCGCATCTGCATGACACTCGGTGGACGTGTCTCAGAAGAGATTTTCTTCGGTGCGGAGAATATCACCACGGGTGCACAAGACGACCTTCAGAAGATCACTCGCATGGCATTTGAGGCCTGTGCCAATTATGGCATGAACACAACCATCGGGCCCGTCAGCTACGGCGGTCGTGAAGGCGCGCGGGAAAGTTGGACCAAGCCATTCAGCGAGAAGACTGCCGAAATGCTCGACTCGGAGGTGCGGAAGATGATCGCGTAAGTCCCTCGACTGTCCCTCACCGGCTACTAAATAATTTCATTCAAAGCAATGCGCACGCTAGGACTACGGAGCTATTAAGTAAACATCGCGGAGATGTAGAGAAAGTCGCCAAACTACTGCTCGAGAAAGAGGTCATCACTCGGTAGGATCCAGGTCTCTCATTCATTTTCTCCTCATTTGTTCATCATCTCCACAGCGAGGATATGATTCACCTCCTTGGCAAGCGTCCCTTCGTAGGTCGTGCTGATGACATGGACAAGTGGCTGGACGATAATCGTGGCTCAGAACGCAGCGCCCCCCAACCGCTCGAAAGTCCTGTCGATGCAGAGCCATCACCAGCACCAGCACCTGGGATTGCATCGGCAAGGTTAGAAGATAGAACTATCTAAGCTTTCATACCTTTAGACGGTTCCGCTTATCTATCCACGATTCAATTCACACATGTACTTTATTAATCGGCAATTCCATTGCACCCTTCACTTTCACGACAGCTGTTGGTTTCGTTATGGATACGATCCTATATAGCGTTGCTAGAGCCGCCTCATGGCGCATAATGTGCATCCACGATATCTGAACCCGCTCCACATCGGGCGTCAATGGAGTCGACGTGGGAAAGCTTATATAATCACGCACAACAAACAAGCTCTCAGCCGACTGACACCGACCGTACGTGTTGGAAGTTGTGTGTCGATGCGTCGAGGTGAGTGTTCGATCTAGTTCATCTCCTTAGGATGAGTTTTTTTCTGCTGTGCACCAGGCTGAGTGCATATTCACTATGGTGACTCTCATTGCTGGCCCTCATACGCTAGAGGGTCCTGATTCTTTCTTTAATTCCGCCTTACCCTTCACCCTCCGGAATACTGATCAGTCAGCTTCCAGATGGTCTCTCATTACATGATCCTCGAATCATAAAGTTTTACAAACAAGAGTGCAATGGCTACGTTTCTCTTGGACTCCCTACCGCATCAGTTTTTGTACGAACGAGTTGTTCATGAGGTCTTAATCTTCATGTGCACGGATTTCGCCCGCGTGAGTTGATCATAACCTAGGATCGATGGGACTTGATAAGGAATAGTATACCCACTTATGCACAAGTACGCACCGAATTTACTCAAACTTACTCCACGTCCACTGTTCTTTACTCCGGTCCAGGCGAGTGCTGGATCCAAACTGTCGCACCTACGTATATCCATTAGCCACCGTCCCGGACTGCGCAACCTACTACTCACCGGTTGAGGAACACAGTCCCGGTGTTGACTTCGTCCACCAGCTTCAGGAAAGCTTCTTGAGATTCAGGATTCTTTTCCGCGTTGGTCCATACAGAGGCGGTCAGTCCATATGGAGAATCATTCATGAGACGTGTGGCCTCTTCATCGCTTGAAACCTAACACACAACGTTGGTCTCTCGAAATGCAACGATAAGAGAGCCTACCTTCTGGATCCCAACAATGGGTCCAAATGTTTCTATCTAGAGAATTTCTCAGTCCGTGCTTACTCCTCTGCCTGTCGCCGCCACGGACCATCATTACATCCATTGCTGATTCCCATGTATCAGCGCAACATGACAAGCGGTAGCCTCAAGCATGAACTCACTGTGATTGACGTCGATTAATACTTGTGGCGCAACGTACGCAGTCCCATCCAATTTACCTCTGTCAGCCTTCGATTAGATGCGTTTCATTGACAAATGAACGAGCTATACATCTCTGGAGTCACAAACGATTCTTCGGGGATCAAGGCTTTGGCTCCAGCCTCGACTGTGACAGAAATTTGCGGCAATTAGTGGACAGCGGCTGCTGAGGCAATCACACTAACTGGCATCCTGCACCTGCTTTCGGATACGCTGCGCGTGTTCAGGATTAACTACAGGCCCCAAATTTGTCTCCACCTTGGTGGGGTCACCAAGCCTATAGGTCTGAGGAACATAGGATTATATCTGCGATTGGTAGATGGACCACCAGACTCACCTTTGCTATTTTTTCCACAAATTTACTAACGAATAGGTCGTATACAGACTCGTGAACATAGATGCGCTGTTGTGGCCGGTCAGAATCATGCTGCGTGAATCCAAAAGTCCGACAGTTCCCCACCTCGACCGCGCAGCAACTCTGGCCAGAGTTGAAGAACGCGCCTGGGGGACAGATGAGAGGGTTGCTGCCAGTGAAAGCATTGAATCTCCCTCACCATCCACCAATTCAGTGACTGTGTAGTCAATATCTGCGTCTGGCCTGACATAAGCGGGATCCTTCCCACCTAACTTTGAACGACGTTTACCCGCCGATGTTTCACACGAGAGGATAATGGACCTACCTCAAGGGCAACGCCCTTGAATCCTGTGGCCGCTACCGCCGCCTGCTCTACCGTACGGCCTCCTACGACGCTTCCTGTAAAGGACACAAAGTTCACGAGAGGGTGTTGGATGGCGAAGGTCGCGAGAGTTGGAGACAAATGCAAGACATGAATGATGTTTTGGGGGAGTCCGGCGCGCTCGAGAGCCAGAGCCAAGCGCTCCGCGGTAAGAGGAGTTTGCGGTGAAGGCTTCAGCAGCACCGTGTTGCCTGCGATGATTGCCGGCAGTACCGAGTTGATAGATGTGAGATATGGGTAGCTGATGCACGGCAGTGAGATCCATGTTTGCAATGATGGAGCTCTGGAAACGTCACTCACTTCCAAGGTGCAATGACCAACACAACGCCTAGAGGTGTACGACGAATAAAGCGACGGAATCCCGGCTTATCAGTGTCCTGAAGACTGACATCCGCCAGAGAGGACTCGGCAATTGAGAGCATGTACTTGGCTCGTTCAAGTGTACCGCGTGTTTCACCCGCGATCTGGGATACTGGCCTGTACAATTGCGTAAGTCAACAGGGTTCGTAGACGCGAGTGAGGAAATAGAAATACGTACCGTCCTATCTGCAGGGTGAGCTCGAGGGGTATTTCGTCGCTCATCTTCTGGAACTCATCCTAATAATATGTATGTCCCGTTCTCAGCCATTCGTGCGGCCATTACGAGATATGTCGTTAAGAACGCAGAGTACGGACCAGAAACTTTGTGCCGATCGCAAGACGATCCTTCAACGGGACGCGAGCCCAGGCTCTCTGGGCCACAGATGCACGCACGATGATCTCATTGAGCTCAGGTTCCGAGGGATAGGTGCGAGTGACCAACGGTTGTTGGTTATGGGGTGTGATCGTAGTCTGCGATGAAGCGTCCATTGCTCAGAGTCGTTATCTAAACGAACGCCTTGCTATAAACCTCAGCACCGATGGCGTCAACCAGGCCCCGCAGAGCATCGGACACCCACGTCTTCACATCCTCCGTTTCCTTACCCGCAACCCGCACCACTCGCCCCCTAGCGTCCCCATGCACGCCGCTCAGCGACCACAGCACGTCCAGCGGCTCTCTTACTCGAAACACGCTCGTCTTCTCCATCCTTCCCTCCAGCTCCCGCACAACGCCCTGCACCAGCGGCCCATACAGAAACAGCGTCGCATAACACGCGTATGGGCCCATCCTATCCGCGAGCGTACGCCGTGGCAGCCCGCGCGTTCCACTGCCGCCGCCATCATTGCCCGCGCCGCCGTCTAGCAACACGACATCGCGCGCGCTGCGCACGCCGCCGACGAACACCTCGTTGGCGCTGTAATACTTCGCGAACGCCCACTCTTCTCCGCGCGCGCGGCGGCCGGACGTGTACCAGTCGAGTAGTGCGGCGGACGCCCCGTGCGCGAGGCGAAAGGTTTGGGTTTGGTGGTATCTCGCGTCGCGGAAGCAGGTGACCGGGTCCGGGAGCAGGAAGAGCGCACCGCCCGCCGCGACGGACACGTCTAGGCGCTGCATCGTAGTCGTGGTCATCGGAGGGTTGTTTGGTGCACTGGGTGCTGCGGTGCGCACAGCGGCTCTGACGCCCAGTCTGGCCTTAAACACCTTTGTGGACCCCTGTGGCATGAAGTGATTCGATAATCATTCTGGAGTGATTGTACACGTTAAGAAACGTACTTGGGAAAGAAGCACTAGTTGTGCGTCTTGTTCGATGTTTATGGAAAGGAATATGCGATCTCCACCAACGAGCCCCCCACCATATGTCATCATGTAAACCATCGCTACGCCTTCTTGCTGCATCCGCGGGGATAAAAGCTTCAAGGGGTATGTGTAGGATAGCACAGGAAATACCACTCGGTTGTTATACATCTGTGCTGTGATCTTGCCATGCCCTGCATGTTGGCTGATGTTGCTCATAGGTTGGATCAATAGTAAGGACAAGTTTGAATCAAATACGCTATCTTTTCGTGCGTGTCTGTTAAGGATGGATTCATATTATGCAGAGACCATACATGGCGAGGGAATCAGTACTAAGGAGTGATGTGCGGATTGACATATGTCGAATCAAAGATGAAATATGTGCCAGAGTAAGAGATACAGAGGAAACGAAGAGGGGAGGTTACGGAGATGAGAATGAGGATAATGAAGGAGAGTGGCCGGTATAGGGTTGTTCAGAAGAACAGCTGTTAAGAAAAGTAAAATTGATATACAGGGTACCGAGGGTATTAAACGACCAAATAAAATAGCCCGAATGATGGTCCATTATACAAGTGTGAGCACCAGATCTCAGGCAGAAGCTCAATACTTGCGAGTTGCTAATGCGCGAATTTCATATAAATATGAGCGACTGTTGGGAGTGAGATGGTTATCGTATTTGCCCTTCCAACCACGCATTTCCTGTCGATGCCGCTCTTCTGCGAGCCTGCAAGTGTCTGTAAATGTGTCATCCACATCGTACACCACCGATGCACGAGAGCCCCGCTCGCTGCCAGAGTCTGATAGACTTTGCGCGCGGCTGCGTGTTGAAACAGGGGATTCAATCCTACTGGAGGCTGCACTACTGCTGGTTTCAGAGACGAGACCCGTCGAAGTTCGAGATGGCACAGCGCGGATAGTGCCGCCCTGGGCCTCCCAAACACTGGTGTCCTCCTCGTCGTCAGCTAGGTCGGCGAAGACGTCTGGCTCCTCGTCTTCCGGAGAAAGGGTTGATATCCAGCACATACGGCCAGGATCAAATATCATGTTCCCGACTCTTCGAGCACCAGATGTGAAAGGGCCAGCAGGGGATCCTACTGAAGATCCCGTTAGTTGTGTAATGAGCGCTGGCCGAGTTGGCGCCAAAGCCACATCGAATTCCCGAAGCGCTTGATCATTTCCTTCCCATCGCAGTGTTTGGGGATTCCACTTCATCTCTCCGACCACTGAAGCTCATTGTTAATGGAAACTCGGAGGTGGTAAAAGATAGACGCACTCTTAGGGGCACCGGAACCACCTAGATTCCGAATTAAGGTTGGTTTTCGCCGCGTAGGATTTAGCGGAGAGGCAACTTTCTTTCGTGGTGGGGAACGGTCGGAAACTGGTAACTTTGGAGGAAGCTCTATTTTTCCTGTGCGTTTGAGAGTGCGAGGAAGCGCTTCTGTGCCTTGGTAAACTAGGATATGAGCATGCGCTCGGAGTGGATTGGAATAAGAATATACCTGAACCGCTCATCGACAAAGAGCGAGTAGACTTCTTCCGGGTCGTAACCTTTCCAGAATCCTTGTTCTCAGTGCACTGAGGCCGACTCGAACTTCCCACACGGTTACCGTATCCCTTCGGCTGGACGTGAAATCGACATTCTTTATCTCGATCCGTGGGTAAATCGTCGAAAGCGTCGAGCTCAGTGCCATCACCGTACAATCGTTGTCGCTTTGGTTTCTTGAGCACCTTTGGAGCGGATGTGGACGCAATTGAGCTGCTGGTTCCAGGCCGCGAATGTAAACTGAGCGATGATGGGGGGCGTGGGAAAGTGGTAGGAGAGGTTGCGCGAGGGGTGGCAGAGGAGGGAGGAAAGACAGATGAAATGGGGGCGCGCGCTTTCAAACGAGAGGACGACGTTGGCATAGTTAACCGTAGCGCGATAGGGTTTGAAGATGGCGTAGTGGGGCGGGTCGGCGGTACATTATAATCGAGCGTACGCATTCTGCTCGTGGAGCTTGTGTGCGATTTCGCTCGTGAGGACGCGGTCGGTGCATAATACCGAGAAAGTTGAGCCGAAGGTACAGGTGCGGGTGCAAAAGATGGATTCGCTTCAGTACCAGAAACATGTGACTGGCTGAGTTCCATCAGCGAGGATAGCGAGGCCTTGCGGGTGAGACGCTTGTGTGACGAGGGTGGTGAGGTGGGCTTGAGGCCTGAATGGGACTTTTGACCGCGCAAACTGCCGGACTTTGCCGCAAGGAAGGAACTACTGCTTGTAGCAGGAGCGGAGAGCAACGCTTGATAGGAATGAGCGCGTGTCGGCTGAGCACGTGGCGGGGGCGAAGGTGATAGTCTGATTTTCTGAAGCTGGCGTGAGGACGCCGGCGGCGGGGGAATCGGAGACTTGGTGCGTTCTGTCCGTGTTTTAGTGATAGGTTTGACGGCTGGCGAGCGAGAGGCTATGCTATTCTTACGGGCCCCTGCACCAGACTGGCGTTTAGATGGAGCGTGTTGAGTGTTTTGAAGCAGTCGACTCGGACTGAAGTCTGCATCATCGTCGATAACAAGACCTATCTCAATGTCGTCCTCTGGGTCAGGAGTCGGTACCTTTGGAGTGGACTCGGCAACTGGGGCCTTTTTCTTCATCTCCAGGATTTTGGCGAGTTGCTTGCCACAAGTGCCCGACCCGAACAGAGGAGGAATAACCAGGCCTTCAAGCTCTCCCTCATCCTCGTCGTCATCTTCCGTTTCTGTCTCTGGAAAAGACGTGGAGGTAGAGGAAGTAAAGCCCTGGTCAAAACCCAAAGTGGAATAAGTGTCCGAGGATTGTGAGGATGATGATGTCTGGTCCTTGTCACCCCATTCGAGTGAATTCTTGGATGATTGGTGCGAGAGTGGTCGAAGGGATAATTTTGTAAGATCCGAAGGGAGAGCAAATGCGGATTCGAAGTCTTCGTCGATTGTAGTGGAAGCGACAGGGGTTGGGTCGACTTTAGGACGGAGGGTATCTATTTTGATGGTGGATACGCCTTCGTCTTCATCGTCTTCATCGAGTGTAGGTGGTAATGGGGGGCGGATAGTGATGGTCTGGTGTGGTGGTGGGAAGGTCCGCTCGGACGGAGCGATGAGGCTGGCAGAACCGATTCTGGCCCTTGCCCCACCCGTCTCACCTAGATCCATCTCAACGTCCCAATCGAAATCGTCCTTGTCCGACTCTGGGTCGAGGGCGTGGAGAGGCCCATCGTCGGGGAGGTCGAAATCAGCATCTGGCCATTCTTCGGTGATGGGGGGAGCGGGGATGCGATTCATAGGACGTAAAGACGAACGCGTGGGGACTAGGGGTCCCCTTGATCGAAGAGAGGAGAAAAAAGGAGAGGGGGAGAGATGTATTGAGAATATAAGCCGGGCGAGGGAATGAGTGTGTGCGTGTGAGTGTGATCCATCAATTTCCGCCCGAGCCCCAATTCCATGTCACACGTCACACGCATTCCATTTCTCGTCACAGATGTCACGTGTCACTTATTGTCATCAACATCAACGATAGGGCTTCAGCCTCGCCAGCTCTCGTGAATTGTACTCAATCTCATCCAGCTCGACCCCATCCGGCTCTTCATCCTTGACGTGTGACCTCTGCCCGTCGTCCCACCTCTCAATAACCTCCTCCAACCCTCTCCGTATCCGCAAACCCCGCTCAACCATCGCCTCCCACAGGCTCTTCAGTTCATGTGCGGAGAAGGCTGTCCGGAGGCGATTAAACGCTTGCATGTAAATGTCTTCGTAGTATGCTTAGCAATGTTGTTATTTATGTGTGCAAATATACACCTACCTTTAACCAGCGGGCACGCTCCGATGGCCTGTAACAACACATTTTTTGCCCTGTCAAGATCCCCTGCCCGTATCTCCAGCTCTAATAGTAGTCGCCATAGGATAGGACTACTTCGTGTCCTGGTCAAAAAAAAGCATTCGAATCAGCTATTCGTATCATATCTGGGAAAACGCACCGTTCGCTCTCAATGGCTACTGTCAAACTGCCTCGGATCCGCTCGACTTCCCAGAACCACCGACCCTTCTCCCACCCACCTAGCCAGATCTCGGCACCACGCCTTGAAACACCCTTTTCATCCGCCGTGTCACCTGAGATATGGATATCTCCCAACTTCCGTACACGACCCCAAAGCCCTTGACCCCTTTGCATCTCCAGAAACATGCCAAGGAGGATAGTGTTGTCAGGAAACAGTTCAACGGCATTTTCCAACCGTTCACGAAGGACAACTGGACGTGTTGGGCTCTTCAAGGTAGAAATATGATGATAGAGCATTCCTAGTGATGCGACGGCCACGCCCTCCTGAGCCACGGTCCCCGCCTCGAGAGGTGCTGTCATAAATGACGGCAGGGAATCGCTCGTCAACAGCTCCAGTAGAACACCCAGACGTGTCCATGCCTCACGTGCTTTCCACAAGGTCTCGGGGATCTCTTGAGCCGTAGCTTCAAGGGCACGTTTGCCCCGTAGAATGGCCAAACCAAGGCCTTCCACCCCAGCGGCTCGTAGTACCACTTTTGTAGCGGCATCCGAATCACCAGCCAACCACTCCATTTCGGCCCAGTCCCACCAGAGTGGACCCGTACTAAGCATACTCCCAGTAGATACCGGTGAGGAGAGTACGGTCTGATAAACCTTCCGTGCTTCGTCAAGACGCCCTCTTAGGCGCTCTAGTCGCGCATGAGCGGCCCAGTAGGGTAGAGACTCCGACTGTGGTGTTAATTCAAGGAACCGTCGCGACTTCTTTAATGCACTGCGCAAAGCCGATTAGTCGTACTCAAACGGCGGATCGAACATACTTGCCCTTTCACGTCGATTGCAGTTTCGAAAGCCAACGTCAGTCGATCCCACTCCACGTCTTCATCACCCATTCGACATTGCTCGAACACCCTCCTCACAAATTCAACGTTAACTCCAGCTATGTCTTCCTTTGTCCACATGGCCCACCGCGCCTTTCCGTTCCGAAATTCTGAAGCTTCAAATGGACCGATACACCGATAGCTCCAGTTCTTGATTGGCCCAAAACTGTCCAGATACTGCTTCTCTCTGCCAACAAGTACACCAGCAAGTGACTCCGGTGCAGAGCTCTGTGTGTCAGTCGAGGAAGGAAAGATTGTCTCTATGTATGATTTCGAAACAAGGCGGAGTTGTGCCCAGCGATCATCATCACTAGCTCCGACCATGGCCTCCAAGCCAGGGACGTGAAGTCCCAGATGAGACAGCCAGGTAAGCCGAAACAGGCCCTTTGAGTGGTTCGAGGTGAGTGCGAAAAGGAATGGACGTATGTCCGAGAATAAGATTGTTGCGTAGGGGTCCAGTTCGGCATCAGGGTCGGTTGACCGCAAAGGTGGTCTCGACGCTTCATCGGCCTGCATCTCCTCTCGCGCCCAGCGCTGATATGGATCCGAAAGTGAAGCAGTAGCGGTCACAGAAGTTGAACTTTTACGGGATGGTACGTGTCCTGGCGCTCGATCTGGCTTACCAGCGATGTACCAATCTGCCCAACCTGTTGGCCCAGGCTCCCCTATTCGTGGAGCCTCCAAATCCCAATATTCCTCGAGATGATTTAGCCGTTCTTCGAATGAGATATGGCTGATTTCTGGCGGGTTATGAAGGCCTGCGCTGTAAGAGCAGTACGTCGTAAGTGAATGTATGCGGTAGATGTAACAGCTGGGAATACAGGTCTGCTTGTGCCTGGAACAAAGCCATGGATCGTTCGATAAATCCTGAAAAGAATCAGCAAGCTCATATATAGAACTGGACCAGAGCATCCATACCCGCCTGACGCAATGCGCAAGTCAATCGCCAAAAGATTCTCAGTCTTTCCAGCTCGCTCCTCGCATACGCGAACACTCGGGTGGCCGCTTGGAGTACCCCGTCTACCCCATCAGATCCGTTTCGAATTCGCCAATCAAGCCATGCCAAGTAGATATTGATGTCCCCCGTAGCTAATACCTTTTCCCACTCTTGTGCCAACTTCTCGGTTGTCCATAATTCTTCTCCTGCATGAAGGTGCAGGAGGCGTATACGGGTTGACGAGGAGCCTTCATGAAGAGCTGGTAAAGCGCGACCGAGGACGGAAAGTGTAATCTCGGAGCGGACTTTCGAAGAGTTCTTGGATGCAGCGGGCACCTGAGACAATGAAAGGGAAAGAAGGGAAAGCCAAGCCGGCACGGAGGATGGATCTCTTGAGAGCTGCTCTTCGAGAGATCTCATCTTCTTGTGGATCGAAGTGCGTAGTGTCCCGTCTTGGTCATCATCATCGCTGCTGTCGGATACCGCTGACGCCGACGAAGAATCGCTTTCAGAACCACGATCTTTCGAAGGACCGATAGACCTGTAGTCTTCTGGTTCGACAGGACGCGGTCTACGAGAAGGCAGGGGAATAAACCCGTCTATCTCCTGGTATTTGCGGCTTTCTTCCGGTGACGCCACAAGCCGACGCTTTGGAATCGCTTCGAGGAGACGCCGGGAAGTCACATCGCTAATGCCAAGGAGCTAATCGCCATTCTAGCTTACAAGACTGTCAACGAAGAGTATTGGGGCATACCTTTTGGCGTCCACCAACAACAACCTCTACTGACCTGTTGCTATGATGTACAACCGTCCAAGCTCGCGGTAACCCGAGGACATTCCTGCCCCCTTCAACATCATTAGTAGTAATACAATAACGCTGGTTGCAACCCACGTCCAAACAGGTGATATTTTGGTATATCCCTCGAGTAGTTCCCTCCATATTGCATACTCATTGGGTCACCCTTCTTATCCGAAAAGAAGGTGGGTTGATCTTGTCGTCTTGTCCTACGTGCAACGTCTTCCTCGGCCTTTAGTTTTTCATCATCAAAAGCTCTGACATTGCCTTGCGGATCCCGGCTTCCGTTTCTGCGTTTACGAGAAGATATCTGGTCCAGACCAGACCGTTTGTCTCGTCTCTCCTTTTTGCGATCACCTTCTTTGTCCCTATCTTTAGAATCTCGCCTCTGTGCTGGGACTGTGATGGAACACTCTGTCTCTTGTCCTTTCCCAGAGCTACCTCCAAGATATGGAAACGAACTGAATGATGGCGGGAAGGAAGAGAAGGAAGGAGGAACGGGCATTGGAGGCAACTGACAAGGGCCAAGGTTGCGGTTCAGGTAGATCCGCACCGACCGGGCCGGCTTATCATAATTATTACATAATCGAGGGTGACATACATTAAAAAGGACAGATTTCTCTTCCGCAGATGTAGTTGTTCGCCATGTCGGACAAGTGTTTCTGGCTACGGTGCGAGAAGAAGCCATTCGAACACCGAGCAGCTCTCAGTCCCACGACGGCCCGCAAACTTATCGACTCTGGCTTCAAAATTTACGTCGAGCGCGACCAACAGAGGATCTTCGAAGATTCGGAATACGAAGCGTACGCTGGCTCAGATAGACCTCTCTTGAACCGTGTTAACTCAGGCGAGCAGTGTCGGATGCGAGCTCGTTGAGAACAACTCTTGGCCTGATGCCCCGACTGATATACCTATTATTGGATTGAAGGAATTGCCTGTCTCCGAGGCCCCGCTCTCTCACACGCATGTGCAGTTTGCGCATTGCTACAAACGGCAAGCTGGCTGGTCGTCAGTTCTTGCCCGTTTTTACCGCGGAGGTGGAACTCTATACGACTTGGAATTCTTGAATGACGCGAGCGGTAGGCGCGTTGCGGCGTTTGGGTTTCATGCTGGTTTCGCGGGAGCCGCGGCCGGAGCGTTGGCCTACGCTGCACAAAATAATGGGGGAAAACTCGGCCGATTGGAGCCATATCCGAATGAAGACGCAATGGTAGCCGATGTGAAAACCAAACTCGGAGAGCGAGGAAAGAACATCAAGGCCCTTATCATAGGTGCCCTCGGACGCTGCGGACGCGGTGCTGTTGATCTGTTCAGGAAAATCGGACTTGATGAGTGCGTCCCTGTTGTTTGGTATGTGACGTGAGTTTTGACCTGACAGATGAAGAGACAACATTGTCAAGTGGGACTTGGACGAGACCGCAAAAGGCGGGCCCTTCCAGGAAATACTAGATGTTGACATCTTTGTCAACTGTATCTACCTCGCGACTCGTATTCCCCCATTTCTAACCGAAGATCAAATCAACTCCGTGGGGAAGGCTCGATCATTAAGTGTTGTTGTGGACGTCAGTTGCGACACGACGAATCCGAACAACCCCATTCCCATATATTCTGTGAATACGACGTTCTTCGAGCCGACGGTGGCGGCGGTCGTCGGGTAAGTCAACTGCCCTCGGAGACAGCAACATCGAAGTTGATACGTGGTTACCAACAGTGCCGGAAATCCGCCTTTGGAAGTTATTTCAATCGATCACCTTCCTACGCTGCTTCCCAGGGAGGCATCGGAGCAATTTAGTGCTGACCTCCTTCCATCTCTGCTAGAATTTCCTGACAGAGATCGGGCTCGTGTGTGGACAGATGCCAAGAAAATATTCGAGGAGAAATTGGCGGAGGCTGTAAAAGCGGAGGAATAGGAAAGCGTTGTATTACGGCTCAGTTTAGAGAGTAGCGACGGTCGCCAGGCGAAACACGGGCGAAAGCCGACTGACGGAGCGAAGCGTGACCGCGTGACAGCGTGACCTACGTGGCCTTCTTTCAGACCTTGACTTGGCCCTTATTATTTCAGGTTGGAGTGAGTGTCCGCATCTCCTCCTGCGCTGTTATCACCCTGGTGCTGGCCGCCTCCCACAATTCCTTTCCCTTACACTCCTCTATTCGTCTTACATCTATGGCTCACTCTGGCCTGTCCGTTCCTTCAATTTCCATCTCTCTCGCGCCCGTGGATGATCCTCCCGTCGAGCCGTTCTCTCCTTTTGATATCAAAACCCCTTCTTCTGCCACCCAGGAAGACAGTTACAGGTCGTCTCTTCTCAGTCCTCCTCCAGTGATTTCCCCTCGTTTTCCCAGACAACCTTCTCCTTTGCGCCCAGCCGATACTTTGCTCGCCGGAAAAGGTCTCGATCATGGCCAATTCGAAGCACTTCTCGCATCTTCGAGAGAAAGAAATGCCAGTGCAAGGAAGGAACCCAACCTGCGGAAGGAACTCGCGATGAAAGCCCACAAGAGCAAGCAGAGTACGCGCCTTCCTAACCCTTGTTTCCGAGTGTCTTACTAAGAACTTTCTAGTGGAACGCCGCGCCCTATTCCTGTCCAAAATCAACGCCCCTCCTTCCCCTACGGCTACATCCCTTCCAAAGACACCTCCCGAGTCTCCTGCTATCTTTCATTATTCCCTGCCCTCCCCGGGCCTCAATTCCCCGCTGGCCTTATTCGAGTCTTTGCAACAGAAAGACTCGTCTAGACCAATTCAATGCCCTGCTGTCCAGCCATGGGTCGAGCGTGTACAATATCGCCAATTGAGCAGCGCCGGCGTGCGTCTCCCTTCGTTGGAACAGATCACGGCTCACCTGAGCTCCCATGGCAATCCGACCGCAGCCAGGGACAAGGACGATTTTCACCGCCCTCCCATTCCCCTGCCAACGTTTCTCCGTTCCCCTTCACGCGCAAAGGCCGCTAGGACTGCTTTGCAGCATGCCGAAAAAACAGATGGACAGCCTATTCCAGGCACAGGAGAGTTTCATACTCCCTTGCCCGAGACACATGTCTTGCCAACTGCCTCTCTGCTAAGTCTGCAAGTAACGACCACCATGGTCCCGCGCCCGTCTAGTTCATCGCTAACCGAACTCACGGAGGTTAATCTCCGTGCCCTCAACTCGCGTACGCTCACTGGCCGCGACATGATGTCGAAACTCAAGCGTCGTACGTCTGGCATCCCATCTGCTGACGATATGGGCGGCCGCGGTGCAGATGACGAGGAGCGCCGCGCCAGGCGAATCAGTGCTCCTGCCGAGCTACCCAAACGCGAACGCAGTAGCTTCGCTCATCCCATCCTCGCACTGCCGGGTGCGTTCTGATACCTTTCTCCCCATTTCGTGGAGGACTCGTCGATCCTTTCATCTCGACCAGTTCATATCTTTTGGATCCTCTCGTCTGCCTGTTGTGATAGGTAGGTTGGGAATATGTATCTGAACGGACTTCTCTTTGCGATGGTCAGCGTTAACTATTTATGTACTTTTATTTCCATGAGAGGGTGTATGTATGTTGGCGAGTGTGAGTGTATGGGCTCCTCCCCGTAGGACCTTGCCCACAGTTCATGCGTTTCCTCTCCCTATCTTACTTTCTCCTGCACGGCTGTGCCATGTAGTTGCTTTGCTCACCATGTGGCCCATCGCAATATACAGTGTTCTCAGTGTATCACTCGTCTAGCATACTCGACGGTAATTCGGGATACATGATCGTGAATTTCGGAAGTTGCGGTTCAGAGGACATAATACATGCAGGTAAGCTACATAACGACTTTGTGGGCAAACGGTTTACAACATTCTAAGCGGCGAATCGTCAATACCACGGTCATATATACCGTAAAGCTTATCGCCGCTGACAGCCCGGGTTCTGGCAAGCCCATCGCCATCCAAGAAATGCGTTTATGCGCATAGTAGATCTCAACAGATACCAAGACAATACAAAACCGATGAGGAAAACATTACGCTGAGGTGGGGAAGCGAGAGGGTGTTGATGGTGGTCTAAACAAGTCCAAGACGTGCAAGCGGCGCTCTAGAAAGGTACTGTCAACTAGGAAGAGGGCAGCAGACCTTCCGCAAAACACTCACGGTAGTCCAACCTCGCATGGTCATCCAGGCCTTCGTCATCTGAATCAGCCAGTGGGTCGATGTTTTGCATACGGAGCCATGACTCTGAACTATAGAGTCAGTTTGGCACAAGGAGATCCTATGGGAGGACTTACGACGTAACAAGGAGTAATCATCTCGGTGCTCGAACCATTGCTCCTTGGTATCAACAGTGGCATTGACTACTATGAGTATAGTCGCTCAGTTGGTGGTAAGGTGACGTCAAAAGGATCAGACCTGTCAATGGTACGGGTTGCGACGATTTAACCTTGCTTCCATTCGTAGGGACGTAGTGATGAAAGGTGGTCCTATTCCCTTCCGGTGCATAATACTGTTGAGAGCGAGCTCGACGTGCCGAGGAAGATTCGGCATCTACAAACGCGTTAAACGCGATGCCCCACATTCGAGTAGCGCGAACCATGCAAGGACGAACCATGTGAAGACGAGCCAGAGAGTGTTCTTGCTGCTTTGTCGAGCTCACCCCCAGCAACCAATTCTTGCAGAAAGCGGCTCCTAGCCTGCGCCATTTTCCTACCCCACTCCAGTTCTTCTGGCGGATCGATGTTTTCCTGCGCTTGCTCTTCTCTCGACAGGCGATGTAGCCATGGTACTTTACCAGGATTGCGAGAAGCATGATCGTCGGCGAAAGGGTTCGCTAGGTTGGGACCCTCGTGATAATGGAATATCATCCACAGAAACGCTTTCGCGCGAGCGGCCGAGGATATGTTGATTGGGAGGAAGAGATCTACGAACTCCACATCTGGTTCAAAATGGATGGGCATTAAGGACTGTTCATCCATCAGATGAGTGATGCGGGAGTACGTAGTAACGCACGGAGGAATAATTGACCAGGACAAATATCAAGTTGACGACGCTGGTTGGAGGGATACGCCCGGCTTTCTAAACGTCAGACTGTGAATGCGCGAGCGCCCGACCACTCTAACTCAAATTCGTACCGCGCGGGCAAGGATATCAGCAGGGGTAGAGGGAGGCGCTGACTTCAGCTCCCCTGGTAAGAAAGCCGCCTTAAGACAATTCTTTATCCTAGGAGCATCCTGTACATTCCCGTCCGTCTTCTGTAGGGATGGAACGGGATGATAACTTCGTAACGCGGTTTTCATCTCGGGAAAGACTGGAAAAGGACATTGATGTCGGTCAAGGGGGAAGGCTATGACGGGACCAGCAGCACGTACAGGCCATTGTGGTATTTATCCTGCCTACGTTCGTCAATAGAGATATTTTTGCGAATTCCACAGCAAAGGCTGGGGTTTCGAGCATCTTATCTCTCATGACCTTTGAACATTTTGCCGAATTGTAGAGGGCATGCACATATAGATCGCAAAAGTTGACCTTGGTTGGCGGTTTATCAGGGGTTTCATCCGTGAAAGCCAAGGTCTTGTCGTTAAAGACGTGGTAGAGGAACGCATACTGGACGTCGTTGCGAGTGAGTATCTCTGAATCACCTCGCTTTATGGCGAGGGTTTTTCGTGACACATACTGCCTGTGCAGAGATAAACAGAGGGAAAAGGAGGGAAAAGAAAGGGAGAGGGAAAAAAAACTGACTGGGTGGGCATTCGATCCATCATTGCACGCATGACCTGATCGTCTCACTCGGGACTCACAACTCGCACTGGTCTCTCGACTGGACACGAGGCCCATCAAGCCACACCGAACATGTTCCCTCCCTACTTGGTACCGCGACTAGCTGCCCTCGCCGGCTTTCATCGACGTCGCACAATGGCCAGTTTTGCACACCGTTTGCCGCCCTTCAAAGTCCCCGTGGAGATATCATACCCGTCCCTTCTCTCGGCCCCATCAACTCTCTTACATTCTATGGGTGAGTCAGTATTGTATCTTCTGTCAAAGTGCCCAATTTATGCACGCATCCCACTTCACAGAGCAGGCTTTCGGCTCGGGTCCGGATTGTCTTGGGATCATCCTCGTCCGCGACCTTCCTCCGGAATATCCGGTACTAAGGGAAAGACTGTTGGAGCTTGCGCACGCGTTTGCTCAGCTTGATGAATCTGTCCGAGAGAAATACGCAGACGAGAAAAGTAGATATAGGTTCGACTCACCGCTCACGCTTATCACTGGCTGATTGTTATTATCAGCTTTGGGTGGTCCCATGGAAAGGTGCGTTGGAATAATGCTGTGCGCTCGGAGCCCGTCCCCATGAGTGACCCACGATCCAGGAGATCATGAATGGCAAACCCGGTATAGTAGTCACTCCCCGGTTTCAGAGGCATAATTTTTACAACTGTCGAGCAGACACCTTGAAAGGTTCTTATTATGCGAACCCCGTTGTGGACACACCCTCCGTCCCTCCTGACCTTCGCGATACATATCCGGAATATTACGGTACTAACATATGTCAGTTGTCACATTTATTGTGTTCCATAAGTGGTCGATTCTCAGTATCGTAGGGCCGAAAGAAGAGAAGGGCGTCGAGGGCTTCGAACCCGCATTCAAGAAACTTGGGTCGTGCGTTTCGCCCATCTATTCTCCTCCACCAACCCCGACATCCTTTTCCTAGCTTTGTTTTCGATGTTGGTGTCAAACTTGCGGCAGCATGCCAGCCATTCGCCTCCCCACACCTTACAGACTCTTCATTTTCACTTTCCGAGTTGATCAGCTCTTCTCAAACCACCAAAGCCCGGCTCCTGCACTACTTCCCCAAGTCACCCGAAAGTCCACTACCCGCAGAGGACGAACCGATTGACAGCTGGTGCGGTTTTCATGTCGATCACTCACTCCTCACGGGCTTGTGTTCGGTAGGTTGCCCTCAGTCCGGAGTGTGATTTTTGGAATGAAATGGCCATCTGCTTCCGATGTGACAGGCGTTGTACATCCAACACACCCCCGGGGCCCCTCCAAAGGTGGTTTCATCCCCCTCGCCCTCCTCCGGACTTTACATCCGGACTCGAGGTGGTGAATTGACGAACGTTACCATACCCCCTGACTGTCTTGCATTCCAAACAGGCGAGGCCCTCGAACTCGTGACTGCAGGCAGGTTGCGGGCGACTCCCCATTGCGTCCGCGTGGGTGCGGGTGATGGTATTGTGGATGTCTCTAGAGAGACGTTTGCCCTTTTCATGCAGCCAGACGTCAATCAGCGTATCAGTGGGACAGAGACGTTTGGTGAATTCAGCAAGCGTATATTCGATGATCACTACAATGACGTTAATGTACAGTAATGCATACACGTCTACGTTGGGTGTACATAAGATGCAGACCACGCAACGCTCCGAGTTAATGGATTCTATTTGGGGTGTGGAAAGTATGCATGCAAGACATGGAGACAGGTGCCGATCGGACCTCAATGCAGAATTGATGGGGAGCTTCCAGATGCGGAGGAAACTGACCCCGTGCGGCGTTGACCAGGGGAAGTGAGTGCATCCGGTAGGACTGATAACATGGCAGCAGTGAGACTATTGCGCTTTGGGTGTTTCGCACCCTTCCCGTTAAGCGAGGAGCCCACAGAGGAGTGCAGGTCATCTAGATCCGAAACGACGCTCCAGTCCTCACTAGGGGGCCCGCCGCCCGTTGAGCTTCCTCCTGAACGAGTCTCGGATCTACTGGGAGGTGAGGAAGGCTCTCCCCTCTCTCGTATAGTGGCGTCTTCTGCGTCATTGTTTTCACCCGTGCGCTCATCAGGCGCACCCGGTCGTTTGATGAGGGTTCGAGCGTATTCCAAGTCTCGATATATAGCTTCAATAGCGGTGGCGACGCCATTTTCCTGCAGTGGTAATTAGTGCCAGCACTCCCGCTTCCGGAAAGCACCTACAGATCGGATCTGTTCAGCAACGAGTTTCGCCCGGTCAATTTGTCTCCGGTCTGTCGTGGCAGCGACGAGGGCCTCTGCGAGATTCTCGGCAGTCAGCTTGCGAACACCACTGCCTATCCCGAGAGCCTCCACACGATCAGCCCAGAAGAACTGGTCACCGAAGAATGGTCGAATGATGGTCGGAATCCCAGCTGATAGGAGAACTCAGCACAAGAATGTAGGAGGCGAAAGGTGAATACCTCGAAGACTGGCACCAGTCGTTCCTGCTCCGCCGTGGTGACATGCTGCATCTATTTGCTTGAACAACCAGTCATGGGGAATGGAGGAAATAGGATAGATCTCCTGGGGTAGCGGCTCCTCGGGCTCGGTCGCCTCTGCCGTGTTCTTCGACAACCTGTCGGACCAGCCCTTGGAAAGGATGGCATGCACTCCACTCCGCAAGATGGCATCGATAACGGTGCGCGTCATACCCCTCGGATCGGACACTACGATACTTCCAAAGCCGATATATACAAGTTTCTTTTTGGACTTGCGAGCGTTGTCAATGAACTTGATCAAATCCTCGGGAGGCTGCCATTTCTTGGACCCGACGTCGGCGTCGTCCAGGAACCAGTACCCTATGATCCGGTCAGTGAGAGTGAGAACATGAGGAAGGCAAGATGTATGCAGACCCGTTATCCGGATCCATTCTGGCCAGTCCAAAGGTGGAGGAACGACGGCTGGGCTAAAGTTGTAAAGAAATGGTATCTTATGGGGCTCCATCTTGTCCAAAGATGTGCCAGGAAGCCCCAGCGTGTTACGTCGCCATCGATTAATTTGTCCGGCTGTTCCTCTCCAGAAAACTTGGTCAAACATCACATACGTCTGATTTCATATTAATGACAGGATATTACACCATATGGAAAGGACATACCATATAGTTATAACTGCCGCCCATCTAAAGACGTGTCAGGGGGGTCATTTAAGATCGGAATTGTTACGCACTTTGTGCTCGGGAACGGCAAAGGCATGGGGATAAGCTCTATCAGTGATGTGAGATGTAACCCAGCTTCATGTGTGAGAAACTCGCCTAGTCCTTGACCATGTCATGGTGAATGCCCTGAAGTAGGGTATGCGGAGGGCTTCGGCAATATGATAACCTGCCATGGCACTAGGACTTTCCACTAGGACATCTGTGCCCTGACATGCCTCCCAAGACGTCTTCAAAAGATCCTCAATCCACCCTCGGAACTACATCTTTCAAAACGTAGGTCGCAGCAAATACTATCAGCGATCTCACCTTCATCACCCCTTCTTTTAGGAATGCAATCGTAAACGTTCCGTTCTCTACACAGATACGCATCAGTTCAGCGGGATCACCCCCTACGTATCCAAATTCGATGCCGTGCTGGAGCTTGTCAATGCGACGTCAACATTGAAACAAATTTCACTTACAGATTCGATCCAACCCTTGAACTCGCCATGAGTAGCGATCCGCACACGGTGTCCTTCTGCGAGCAATCCCCTGGCCAGTGCAATGTAAGGTTGAACGTCCCCTCGGGACCCAATGGTAAGGAAAGTAAAGTGCAGCGGCTTCTCAGGCTTGAATGTCAGGAACGTCGACGATGTAGACGTGAACATCACGGTGGGGACTGAGTCAGTCATGTTCCCCGGAGGGGGTCTTGGGTCTACGTCTTCTCGAAGTGGTGCATGAGTTCCAAGCTCTTCCAAGAGGAGTGCATCACGTTTCCCAAGGGTGGGAACAGCTTGCCCAGGTTCTGCTTGGCGTCTTCGTACATCCTCAACCTGCTTCTCGAGGATACTGATGAAGGCTGATCTGCGGTCCTGTTGACTAAATTCGAGGAAGAGCTCCTCATGACCTTTGACGATGACAACAAGACCATAATGACCAAAGCGGAATGCCTTTGAAGGCTCAGTTGACAGGATATCACGTATGGGAAGGATCATCTGAAGAAGAAATCAGGTGTCACTAATTAATCACCAGCGGACAAAACCTCACTCTCGTCTTCGAAGTCAAGGTCCCATTAGATTTAAAGCATAGATAATTGCATGAAATATAGAGGCGACCGAATACGGGGAGAACGCGGAAGAGATAACCAGGAAAATCTGCTGATCATTAATGTTTCGACCGGCGATGCGTAGAAGAACACGGACATCCAAGAAGTCTTTCTTTGTCGTCAAACGCGAATGACGCTTGAAACTTTTCAACCATTTCAAGGTCAATGGCAGAGTCTGGTGTCTCCAAGACACTGTATCCAAGTTCTGGGCCGTGACTCGAAGTCATGGACTGGTGGGCTCCAGAGGAAAGCACCTCCGTTACCGCTTTGGCCTCTCTGTGCATTGTGGATTGTTGATTACCTGTACCCGATGCCAGGCCCCTTCGCGACATCCGCAACCATGAGGGGACAGATACCCAGCTGGTCGCCAACGAATGTTCTTGATTGGGTTGCATAGGAGAACCGTTGGGTGAAGCAAAAGGGGGGTATGTGTGGCCTGAGGGTATGGAGGTATCAGAGAGGCGGGACTTGAGCGTGGGATGGCTTTGGGCAAACTCTTTCGCTTGGCTTGCATCGGGGATATCCAAGGGTGTAGGCGGAAGGAAAATCGGGACAAATGACGAATTGTCCCGTTTCTCAACGTGAGTAAACTCCTCGTGCGCATCCGGCTGAGCTGAGGAAACTACAGCCCGACCGAGAGGGAGTTCTTGGAAAGGACGCAGAAGTGCTGACAATCGGAAGGAAGGGGAGGATCTAGGAGTGGTATCGGGGTAAGTTTGTATATGTTCCGAAGTTCCGTTGCGAGATGTGGGAGCAGATCGAGAAACAGTGGTATCTATGAGTTGTTCAGCATTTACAGACTCCTCGGCCTCTGGAACAAAACGCCGCATAGATGCGATAGCATCTCGAATCTGCTCAAGTGCCGCCGATATGTCATGAAAATACGTGAAGAAGTATGAATCAACCGCCAGGTCCTCATACCCATCCACCACCTTAACTTCGATAGTTTCACGGAAGTCAAGAGCGCTCGATTTATCCACGTCGATAATTGTAGAATAGGGTATTGCTATCTGTGCTAGCAGTGTCAGACGTGGGAGATCCATGGAAATCTGGCAAATGTACCTTGACAGTATCGCCCATATTCTGCGCCTTGAATATCACCCTTCGAATGGCCTTGACCCATTCGGCCCTACTGGGAACGGAATCTGCACACAGATAGATGGTCTTGTTGTTTGTTCGAAGGCGAATATATCTTTCTTGGTATGGATCACAAGCGATGGCGTATCTTAAATCTACCATGCCACGTGGGAAATAAGGGTCCTATCGAAATATGAATTCAAAATGTGAACACTAAGACCCCCGAATACCCACAACAGATGATTGATACCAGGACAGGGTATCATTCTTTAAAATAAACCAGTGCTTTATCCAGCGCTTTGTCCGCTGTGCCTTCTTATGCAACGATCCAGATTTGAGTACTTGGTCCTGTCAAATAAAGCTATTAGGCAGTTGACAGGCAATATGATATGATACTGACCTCTCTGGACGGCATGTGTGCAAAGAAGCATAAGTAAGAATTGGTCAGGTACATGTACCCCTGAAGCACTGGGGCAGCATGTTGAATCTAACACCACGTAGATTGATCACTGGCACACCCACAAACTGAGCGCATCAACCAACACGGCATTTCTTCAGAGATAACCATCAGGGACGTTGAACCAGATAACGACATGCATATTCACCTGCAATGACCTCGTTTATGCCAGAAATCTCGAACACTTCGGCCAGTTTCTCTGCCAGACGAGCTCGTCTGTTAGGTTTCACAGTTTGGACAGTTGACATGCTTCCTGATCGCCCTGCATGATGTCGAAGATCGGACTTTGGAGAAGCGTGCTCTAAGACAGGGGACAGCCCAATCGGTCTGTCTTTCCGACTACTAACCCTACGATTAGCTGCAGGCGACTTGGGAAGTTCAAAGTCATCCGCATCTGTATCTTCATCGGACATCATCGACTTCTGCAGCTGATCCTGACTTGAGGACGAATCAGTGTGGCCCGTTGGCGTGTCGTCAACTGAAAACGAGTTGTTCGATGATTGGCCCCGACGAGAACGGGCCACAGGACGATAGATCGTGTGGATAGAGGATGCCAGAGTCGTTGCTGAGAGGCGTTATAGTTCGGGAAAGATACGGAAGGTAGTAGTGACCCACCATGCTTTCCTTCATCATCGCTGTCCGACTCTGGTGGACTCATACCAGGGCTCATAAACTCATCGTCGTTTTCCGGATCATCAAGTAGCGGAAGGGCTTGCAGTGCTTGGATAAGAGTTTGAGTTCCGGCACGCATCTAGGACAGTAACAAGTTAGATGCAGGTTGGCGGGTATCTGCAGGACACCTGCCGAAGTATCACCCTGGAATGTTGAGAACGAAAGTTGGGAGCGCGGCTGAACCGGAGACGAAGGACGAATGAAAGGTGATTCGTCACTTACGCCCGGCTTGGTCGGAGAGGATTCCGAACTGGGAGAGACGGACGAGGAGTCATTGTCGGCGATCTGTGCCCCAGTAGCACTGTCTAGAACATGGGCAAATCTACTTCAAGAATTCACACAGCAGGGGTAAGCGTAATAACTACCTCCAAGGTCGCTGGTGGAAGCGGTCTGTCGTTCTTTGCCTTTTCGACTCTGTAAAGCAACATACTTGGGACTGCCACGTAGACTAGGACCTTGGGGCTTTGGGGAAAGCTGCGACTTAGAACCAGCCGACTTGCTCCTCCCAAGTTTGTCTGAAGTTCGCTCGACGACTCTTCGGACTATTTCCTTAGGAGAGTTTGAAGCTGGCTTGGTTGGGCTCGTCTCGGTCGCACTGGACAAGTCATGACTTGAATTTCGAAAAGGAATATCGACGGGCTTGGAGGGTGGGAGAGAAGAATGGGACATCGCTGTCTCGTCAAGCAGACAGACCTTGGAGGCTGGAGGACAGTGCCTCTGGTGAGATGGTCCTTTGCAGAGAGCCGAAGGATCACGGAACTCGCGCGCCTAAGCAAGCCACGTGGACTCCGATCACGTGTTCGTTCTCGGCACTGAAGAAAACGTGTTCAGTGCGTGCACTTTCGCATATACAGGCCTCTCCCCTCGGCGTTGCCTGTCCATCTATACCCTCGCTTTTTCACATCTTATCCCTCATGATCCAACCATACAAACTAAGAGGAGAGATATGCATAGGCGTCGCTTCCCTGTTTTCGTACGTACTTTCTCCGCGTTCATGGTCTGCGACGCCAACCCCATCCAGCTTTGCGGCAGTTATGCTACTCATCTTTGTACACGTCAGTTTTCTCGCTTGAGACCTTCTCTCGCTTCCTGTCTCATCTTCTCTTCTCAAGGTTGGCCAAATTAATACATCCTCCGTTCCTCGCGGAATAGCAATGGTATGTTATGCGTACGCCTCTCGTCTTTAACAGTCCAACTGACCTTGGTTTGTCCAGGCAAAGATGAATGTGTCGCAATATGGGTGAGTTTTACGACCGACTAGTCGAATTATTGGCCGTCACCTCACCTCCCCTCAAGACAGACGTTAGCTAAAGGACTGGGCGATCCCATCACTGGCTTATACACGACCAACGCGTCCGCACCTCTGGGCGCGGAGGCTGGGATTCGTCAAGAGTACAAATTTGGGCTCTATTCTTACTGTGGATATCTCAACAATACCGCTGGCACTTGCACGAACACGACCATGGCAGACAGATATCTGCCGTATAACGCTCTCATTGCCGACATGTCGCTAAACTACTCTGCATTGACAATCTTCATCATCAACGGAACATCCTCGTTCGAAAGTCAATCGATAGGGAGCCACACTCGCTCGGCCACCTATCTCATTCTCATTGGGACTATTTGCGCGTTCTTAGCACTCGTGATGTGCGCTGATATTTTTATCCCCGTTTCTGACGGTTCCGTTGCTAATAATTACTCTCTCAGCGGAGTCTTCAAACATACGCTAGCGTTTCTTGCATCTGCATGCCTAGCTATCCTCGCAACTGTGTTCCTGTTGATAGCGGCCTCGCTCTGGACGTCTGCCATCAACACGTCAGAGTCTGTGAATGGCCTTATTCTGAATACGACGAATATCCCTTTAGGGATCAAGGTCTCAAGTGGCTCTGGCTTGTCTCTCCTGTGGGCGGCCGTTGGTCTTTTGTTTGCTTCCCTCATCCCATACCTAATCAGGTTGGATTTCACCTTCTGCTCTGCATCTACGACAGCAACTTACGCGTCCTTGTTTCTTACTACAGCTGCTGCACTTTCAGAGGTTAGGCAGCCAGCAAAAGAATATCTCACGAGCAATGCTCCGTTTCGTCATTGACACCGATTTTGTTCACGACGTGTGTTTGAAACACGTCAACAGCGATTTATCGCAGGACGCTTATGGATATCAGACACATCGTTATTAACCCGCTCCTAGAGTGTATAAATGTAATGTATCAATACCAGCTATGCAAGCTATATGGGGCTCTTCGCCCGATCTGTCATGCCCTGCTGCGGATGAGCAGGTTTCGGTCTGTGTGATAGACGCTCGAAAGAGGCTGTGCCGCGCGGCGGCCGGTGACAGACTGAACTTGGCTTGGAAATGTCAAGGATCGGGCATTCTGTTCTCGTCTACACATTGACTCACTGAAGCCGCAAGGCTCTCTTAATGTTAGTGGCCTAGGAGCTTCAAGATGACTACGGCGGAAAATGATCCGCTAGTTGGCAACAGCCCAACTGTAGAGGCGCATAAGGATAGAAATCGATGATGGCGGCGTGTAGGTGTCACAGAAAATGACAAAGCAGCCGAGTGATCCATGAATGTACTTGTATTGCAACACGCAATCGCGTGTGCTAGGTGGATATAAGAAGGTAATGTCATGCTGTGTCTAAGGTATCGGGTATCGGCGAAAAACGTTAGCCAAAGGATGGTCCAGTTCGAGTACGGTCGATAGGGGGGTGAAGGGCACCTCGGTGGCCGCTCGATCTCACACTCGCTTACGGGAATGACCGTGTGGAAGGACCGGGAGGTGTGTGGGAGCGCACAGGTTCGTCGTCCGGTTTGGTCCAGTGGCTGATTCCGCAGCAGGTTCCCGCCTTTCGCTCATCATTTCATTTCACCTCTCACCTCACTTCCACGTAGACTCTTTTCCTCTTTCATCTCTCTCTTATCCACTCTCCACTCTCCACTCTCCATTCTCCACTCTCCCTTCGCCCCACTCTTCAAACCACCTCGAGTCACATACATATAACTCACCATGTCTACCGAAGGAGATGGCTTGTGGTCTTACCTGGGCGAAACTCACAAAGCAGACCTCCCATTCTTTGCTCCACTCCCTACTCAAGCCGACGCTCCTCCTCCCGAGTCATTCGACAACGAGTTTGCGGAATTAGAATTTGAAGGGCCCGTCCAACTGCCTATACTCGAAGATCCCTTCTCTACTTTCCGCGGCAACACCCCCGTCTTTCCCTCACCGTCGGTGTTCAGCCACTCAACCGAGTCTGGTTACGACCTCGCCGCTTCCGAGTATTCATACAGATACGCTCAGTCTACTTACTCAATGCCGTTGGACATCGCGTTTCACAACGTTAGAGTCAGCTCAGAATACGGTGGGGTTGATACCCTACATGACCCGTTGTACCCACCAGCATTTAATGACCTACCATCATTCGGACCTTTGCCTCCTACTCCTTCACCCTCCCCACCCCTCCGTGTGTCGAAAGCTCAGTCCGATTATGGGCCTTCCAAATCTCGTCAGTCGCATTTCGGGATTTCTCCCGACAACCTCTCCCTCCATCGTCCGCAACCCTCTACTCCCACCGTCCCTGCGGTTCTCCCAGTACAGGCATCGGACAAACAGACCCACACGGGGTCTAATAGAGCACACCAATGCCTTAACTGTGGTCGTGGTAAGTGTCATTCATTGGGAAACGGGTTGACTGTCTCAGTCGTCTTGCCAGCGTTTGCCCGTGCGTTCAACTTGAAGACACATATGGACACTCACAATCCGGAGAGAGTTAAACAATATGTGTGCCCTCACAGTAGCTGCAAGCGCCCTTTCAGTCGCAAGCACGACTTGCAGCGTCACCGTACCGCCATACATCGAGACCAGACATCGGCCTCATCGGCGTATTCGGATTCGTCACGGATCTCAAAGCCTGCCATTGGTGTCACCGCTGGCAGTAGAGCTTGGTGCGAGAAGTGCGGCAAAGGGCGCATTGGACATGAAGGAGGTTGCGATTGCAACGACGTGAAGTAGAAGGCTGATCGTTGCCGAGTTGTTACATTACGGTAAGTCTTAACGCTCCCCACGCGGCACACTTGAATAACCTTGCCACCCACAGCACATGAACCTCTTTGATCCCTAACCCCCGCAGCTCGATCTACGACCTGAAGTGGGTTGCTAGGTAAGAGATGGCAACCTCGATGTGGGTTGTCCTTTGCATCACGTGACCAGGGACGCTTGAAATGGCGTGGCGTGGCGTGCATGCCGAGTCTTGATATATTCCTTGCAAAGGGACTGACGGGTAATCGATCGATGTGTTACTTCCTTCTTCCTTCTTTACTTGTCTTGGTTTGGACCCGTATCTTCCGCCATATGCAGTGTCTGATTGCCCTGATTCGGTTTCCCGCTTGTAGAAATGGAAATTGCATGTCTGTTTATGGGCGTGACGCTAGGATGAGATCATAAGCCCATAACGGGCCCAAATTCGCGTCATTTGCAGCATTTGCTTCCACCCCCCTTTAAATGTAGCCCCTCGTCGGGCCACCCAGGCATTATTCCCCCTCTCCCTCTCGCTGACTACATGGCCTCTACCAGAGATACAGCCTCCAGCCAAACCGACTCTGCCAAGACAACGGATGTCGGGCGTGATGTAATAGACCCCACCCAAGGCAAATTAAACTATTTGACGTCCGATCAGGGTGTGAAAATCTCCGACACTGACAACTGGTGCGTGACCGTATTACAAGTGCCCCTAGCTTCCCTCATCCGGAATTCGCAACGAAAACCACAGGTTGAAAATATCTGACGGCACTCATGTTGGGCCACATCTCTTAGAAGATCACTTGGCGCGTGAGAAGATCATGCATTTCGATCACGAGCGCATCCCAGAGCGCATTGTCCACGCTCGCGGGACAGGTGCCTACGGCTATTTCAAAGTCTACGACGATCGAGCTTCCAAATACACATATGCGCCCGTCTTGACCGATTCGTCACGTAAGACCCCTGTGTTTGTACGGTTTAGCACAGTCCAAGGCTCGCGTGGTAGTGCTGTACGTTCCGTATTGTATGTACAACACGTTCCATGCTGACTCGAGATGTCTCCTGTCTTAGGATACCGTCCGAGACGTTCGCGGCTTTGCCACCAAGTTTTACACGCCCGAAGGAAATTGGGATCTGGTCGGGAATAATATTCCGGTTTTCTTCATACAAGAATCGGTCAAGTTCCCCGATTTCGTTCATGCTGTTAAACCGGAACCCCATAATGAGGTGCCTCAAGGACAATCTGCACACAATAATTTTTGGGATTTTGCTGGCTTGCAGCCGGAATGTAACGCTTCGCCCTGTTTTCGAATTATCACATTTATTGACTCTCCCTCGCAACCAGCTGCTCACATGAGCATGTGGGTTATGTCGGACCGAGCGATCCCGCGGTCCTACAGGATGATGCAGGGCTTTGGCGTTAACACATTTACTCTCCACACGCTCGCGGGGGAACAGTTCTTTGTGAAATTCCATTGGATTCCGGAACTCGGGGTTCACAGCCTGGTTTGGGATGAAGCTCTCAAGATTTCTGGGCAAGATCCTGGTGAGTCTTCTACGCCGCTACTACGTTGCTACTCTGGTAAGGTCTCACAACTGCCCAGACTTCCATAGGAAAGACCTGTATGAAGCGATTGAACATGGTGTTTTCCCTAAGTGGAAGTTCTGCATTCAAGTTATTCCAGCCTCAAACGAACATGATTTCGAATTTGACATTCTTGACGCAACCAAAATCTGGCCAGAAGAACTTGTTCCTCTCGAAGAAATCGGGGAGTTAGTTCTGGATCGTGCCCCAGAAGAGTTTTTCCCAGTAGTTGAACAAGTCGCATTCTGTACTTCCAATGTCGTCCCGGGCATTGGCTTCAGCGATGATCCCCTTCTTCAAGGTCGTAACTTTTCTTACCTTGACACCCAGCTATCCCGTCTAGGAGTGAACTGGCAAGAGGTACGTGTATCGTGGTATCCCTGTGGTAGCTCGCTCGCTCAATCAGCAGTAGCTTCCCATCAATCGGCCCCTCTGCCCAGTTCTCAATCATCAGCGTGACGGGAAGATGAGGCATCGTATCACCGCGGGCACTTTCAATTATTGGCCCAATCGAAAGGAGGTCTTCCCACCAGTCCCGCCGAATAGCGGTGGATATTATACGTGAGTTGTCGCCCGATACTCTTGCTCTGGGCTAATGCTGTTGTAGGCATCCTTCGAAGGTTGAGGGTATAAAGGAACGGATTCGCGGGAAGAAATTTCAGGAGCATTATAACCAAGCCCAGCTCTTCTTCAACTCTCTGACCCTCTACGAAAAGCAACATCTCATCAACGCCCTCTCATTCGAGCTCGATCATTGCGATGACCCGATTGTATATGAAACGTACACGAAGGTCCTCAATTGCATCGACTTTGACCTGGCCAAAGAAGTCGCGTCCAACATTGGTAGCACTGTTCCGGACAGGCCCGGGAGGAAAAATCACGGGAAATCTAGTAAACCACTCTCGCAAGTCTACTATAATCCCAAGAACCCGACCATTGCCTCACGGCGCATCGCTATCCTTGTTGCGGACGGTTTCAATTTCGACGAAGTCAAAGCTGTGCGTAATGCTCTCTCTAGCGCGAAGGCCATGGCCTTCATTATCGGCCCACACCGTGGGGAAATCCTTGCCTCGGGGCATGACCATGATTCTGAGAAGAAGGTCAAAGCCGACCACCACTTCGAAGGACAACGATCAACGCTCTTCGATGCGCTGTATATCCCTTCTGGCGACCATGTCAACCAGCTGGCCAAGAGCGGACGAGCTGTCCAATACGTCAGGGAAGCTTTTGGCCATTGCAAAGCCATTGGCGCGGCAGGCGTTGCTATCGGATTTCTGCGGGATATAGTCGACCTTCCTGGAGTCGAGTTTCAGCATGAAGATAGTTCACACGTCAAAACGTCCTATGGCGTCGTCACCACTGGCAAATTTGATGTCAAATCTGCAGCGACTGGTCCTCTGCGGATTGAGCATGACTCGAGGGACTTTATGGCCGAGTTCTCATATGTGATAAGCCGCCATCGCTGCTACGAGAGGGAATTGGACGGTTTGACGTCTCGGGTCGCTTACTAAAAAGCGCTTTAAAAGGTGGTGATAAGTGAAGCAGATTGTAAAAGTTTAAAGCAGATTGTCCTGAATGAAATGTTTGACTGGTTGGTAAATTTGGGAAGTGACGGAAACATGTTGCGTCATCGTCATTAGTGGCCGGGACCACTCCCTACCCATGCACCGATATGGACTTGACTGACTTGCATCCTCAAGACGACTATTCCCACCGATTTTTCATCTGGCACGAGTGGATACAAGTTAGTAATTCGGGATTCTCGTCATGCTTGACCCAACCAAGTGTTACAGGCGAATGGCCCTCTGACGGCAGAGAATGTATTCGACTACTTCGCGAGCTCTATGTTCTACGATAAACAGAGTAACAACCAAGTATTGCGAATGCAGACAATGCATGTCGGCGTGCCTATAAGTAATGAAGCAGAGGAGCTCAAGTGAGTGATTTGACGTCGTTCGAGTTCGATTCCCTGTAAATTTGCCAGACGTTTCACTGGCGTCGAGTTTGCAGTTGTGCATGCCCAACCGCCGTCTCTATTCATCATCCACAAGCGCGAGCGTTTGTCCCCCGAGGAAAGTAAGTCATCATTATGAAAATCTACTTCATTCCCAAAAAGTCTGACGTCTTTTTGTTTTCCCTACTAGCTCGCCCCTTGCAGGCGTACTTCATTATCAATAACAGGATATACCAATCTCCCGACCTGTACACCGTTTTGTCCAACAGATTGGCAAGGGTCCTTTTTTTTTTCTTTTTGTGCTGATTGGTCGCTGGAACTACTAATAGCTCACGTCGCTTTATTCGTTGGAATCGTCGCTGGACATCCTGCGCAAGTACAAGCCTGATTACACCCCAAGGACTGGGTTCGCATGGCCCATCGCGGATACGATGGAAAAGACCAGCTCGGGTGGCGAGGCCAGCAAGAAGCAGACCGATGACTCTGCCGGCACCACTGCCACGTCCGGCGAGCCCCTCCCAGACGCGGATCCCGACCTGATCAAAAAACTAGAGAAGGAAAGGGCCCTCACGCACCCGAAGAAGCAGCAAAATACGGCGCTCCTCTTCAACGCCATGCGGACCACCGCGGCTCACCCATTTAGGACATTTCACGAGAGAGAGGCCGCGGCGTCAACTGCTGCTGTTGCCACTGTTCCCTCTGAGGCGGTGGCATCGGATGGGCTGCGGAGTTCTGCAACTCCGGCACCTATGGTGCCTTCGCAGTCCACCGGGTCTCAGTCGTCGTACGGCCTATCAATGTCACAAGACTCAGCCAAAGGTACAGTCGGTGCAATCAAACAAAAGAAGAAGAAGCGTAAGTAGTTCTCGTGGACAATGCCGCTACTGTTTCTGAACAACTTGGTACTGTAGGGGCTTCAGTTGTCATGCCAGCGCCAACTTGACCCTCGGGCACATTGTATTCTAATGATATACACAACATTTTCTTTGGGGTGCGTCGGCATTACTGCGAATCGAATGAGATGGACTATTTCAATGTATCATATTTCCGGACGTCGGGGAAAGTGGCAATGTCAGCTACCGTGCACCTACGCCCGTGAGTTTTCCAGTCAGCCATCCCAGTGGCGTTTGCAAGCCGGTGCTCCTTGGTCCTACACCCCCGACGCCAAGCGCGAGCGGGTTAGCCGCAGTGAAGGATTGCTTCCGCGCGGATGCGGCTTGGTGAACTAAGATTTGCGATGGAGAGCATGAGCTATCTCAGTTTTTCGGAGAGAAACTCTGACGACCATGGACCATGATTGCCCGCGCACTGGCACAAGCAGAGCGAAAAAAAAAAGACCCTTTCACGAGACTGAAAAGGACTTACATGAACTATCGATTTCGTCGAGGTTCGTTTCCAGTACTATGCCGCCTTGAATAATTTCGGCCAAGATGTGGTGAACCTACGGGCGTGGTTCAAACGGTTTTAACGTTCATATGTGCGACGCGACGATACGCATCGCACCTCGTCAAAATGGAATACCAGGTCGAGCTCGCAAACGTTCTCGAACGCGCGATCGAGCGCCTCTACGAAAACCTATTCTCGAGAGAGTTCAAAGTCAGCCTCGAAAGGCACTGCATGCTGCCCCTCACGATAAAAGTTGGTTCGTACCTGTATAAGGTCCAGCATGCCCAGCTCACTCTCCGATTGGTCCACTACGAAGACGAAGTGGAGCGTGGCGTAGCTTCGGTACACGACGCGTAGCTTCTCGTCGACGTCCTTCCGACCGAGTAACTCGTCCAGTTCGGGTGCTTCAAGAAAGTTGCATGAACCAGGGGGCCGAGTGCTTATTAGAGAATATATTTTCGAGACAGTGGCTTGCGCGAACTGGTGGATGGGCGTATAGAACTTCCTAACACGTGGAACACCACTCGTGTTGACTGATGATGGAGACAGGAACGCTTCAACGAGGGAACAAGCTCGGGTGGACAGCTAAACGCACAGATGATAACAGAATGTATCATATTGGATGGGATTGCTGCAAGCTGTCGTCTCGAACTTCCGGCTCACTTCGACATTATAACAACTAACGTAGGGTTAGGGTCATATTTATCTACAGATAATCACGAATCATCTCTAGGCAAACCCCAATCAGGTTGTAGCCTCCCAGCTAAGTTGCTGACAGGTCCAGATAACCCGGCCTGGCTCTTGAAGCTCTCCAAAAAGTTTTTGATCAGATTATAGTCAATATTGCCTTCAGCGTCCAGGTCGTCGTCGTCGTCGTCGTCCTGCTCCAGTGCAGCCTTGAGTTCCGCATCCATTGCCGTTTCTATGTCTGTGCCTTCCTCCACAACTTGTGCCCGCGCCTTCCCTTTCCCCTTATCACCTTTGCTAGTATTCCTGGGACTAGTTGACAAATCTTGTGATTTCAACCGGACAAGCTCTTCGTCCATGGCTTGCATCGCAGCCTCAAACGAGTCCAGATTCGGATTGGCCCTTCGAGATTCCGGAACTGGATTGCGGGGTACCGATTCTGGTGTATTGGAAGTTCCTGATTTGCGGTGGGACTCCTCCATTAGAGGGCGACTTCCCTCCACGGCATACGACGGGACGAATGCTGCGGTAGTGTGAATGAGATACATCATATTAACAACAAAGACTTGCCTCCTCTGTCCCTGCGTTCCTGTACGATTTGCTGCCACTGATCGTTGGATATTCCAAGCGTTTGTCTAGAGAATTCCAGAAACTCTTCTTCCTCTTCAGCCATATCCACCTCAATCTCGCCTACCAGCTGGGGTTTTTCTTCCTCTTCCTCCTCATCGATCAGTTCATCTTCTCCTTCGGTGTCGTCGTCTGAATCCACTCCCTCATAACTGTCGCGAGTGAGTATGGGTGCCCGTACAGGTCTAGATGGGGTGGAAGGTTTTGTTGGCTCAACAGTCTCAATTTCTGTGACGTCGCTCGCAAGTTTCGGAGCGGCCACGCGTTGAGAGCGATCGTAAAAAGATGCAGGCATACGTCCGTACTCAGATGGGTCGATTCCGGGCACCAAGTTCTCCAGGGCATGCTGGTGGGCTGAGCTTGCAGATTCCTCATTATCATCGGAATCAAGTTCGGAATCTGAAATCTTCTCATCGCTGAAATCTCCCCCCTCTTCTCCTGATGATTGTTCACTGAGGAGCGTGTAAGTTCCTGTCAGCCATAATAGGAAAGATGCCGGGACATACTCTTCGAACGTTGCTCCTTCGACATCACCTTTCCCCGAGACAAAGGCATCGACTTTGTGCGCCAAGTCCCGAAGTTTGGTGACTTGTGCTTTACTTATGCCATCTTCCTCGTTTCTTGAGTGCGGAGACTGATCTACATCCATCTCATGGCTGGTATCCGGGACGTCATTGAGACGCATTTTTTCCTTCAAGACGCTATCGAAATCCTCTGCGCTGACCATAAGCCAATCATCAGCATCATCAGCATCCTGCGATGGCGCTGGGTCGTCTGCCTTGGAAACCGCGGCGTTCACTTGAGAGGCAAACGAAGGGCGGGAGGCGTCACTTCAGGCGAGCACATTAATGGATATTGAGGTCATGTATGCATATGACGACTTACTCTTCCCGTCGACTCTGAATAAAAACTTCCAATGCCTCGCTTTCGAGTTCATTCCAAAGTTGTGACCCTTCAATTTCACCTCTGAAATAACCTGCCCCTTGGATACTCTTGATATATTTGGCGTACTCTGGATCACGCCGTAAAGCATCCTTGCGCGCCTGTATCTGTTGATAACTCTTCCAGAACCTACAAACTTTTGAACCCATTGCCCACTTACAACAGTATTCAGGTTTGTTAGGTTAGTATTGGACTTGTCCCCTCGTGTCCCATATTCCTGATAGAGCATCTCAAAACCGCAGGACTGCATCATGGTTGAGCCTAAGCGTTAATACGTGAATACTCATCGAGGCACAACACTCACGATCTTCAGGCCCAGATCTTTCCACTTCCATTGTGAGGTCCCTTCTTTTTCTTGCCAGCGACCGAATACTCTCGGTGGGTAAAACTTTTGACCGACTAATTGAGCGTACGTAGTCCGTGTCAACCGAACGGTCCACAGAATACAGGGTTGTGGAGGAAAGCGAGCCATCTTGTGCGCTGCCTGGATAATGGGTGAGAATGCACTAGACGGCGTAAGGGCCAACCCTCACTCGTAATTGAACTGCATCTCGCGTGTAAAACGCTTCTGCAGCTCTTTGTACAAGTGCGGGATTGACAGAGAGCGCCTTGGCAATGTCAACGGGCAGATATGCCTTAGCCTTGTGAACATGATGCGATAGACCACTCGGATACCTTTCCAACTGAACATGAGTGTTACCTCAATAGAGAATAAGTTTAAGTCTGACCTTGCAACCCGCTCCCATACCGTGTGTTCTACCCGTTCAGGGGCTTGCGTATCAGTCGATGGGTCTCGCACAAGGTTCAGAGCATCAGAGACACTGAGGAAGTCATCTGTCATGGTCATATCTTCATCGTCATCTGTGAGAATATTGACGCCCCGCCTTCTGCTAGAAGGCGGGAACACATGTGAGAGAGGGATGAGGTGGAGGTGGGACTTGTAGATCCAGACCTACATGGGCATATTTTAGGCCGCCTGTGATGTCGGGAGCTCAAAGAAATTGCGCACCCTGTTTTCAACAACTGAGGGAGTCACCCATGAGGGCAAAGAGTCTGCGGCCTCAATCAGCAGAAACTCCCCGTCGGAGTCGCGTACGCTAAAAGAAACAGACATATCAGAAGGCTCTCGTTGAACGACGACATCGAAGTTACCTGATTGCAAAGTCCCACTTTTCGCTAATCCTACGGAGCAACCATACGAGACACCATTCGTCATCTATGGAATCCCCGACCCTCATTCGGCCTTCAAGAAACCACCCAGATCTGTCGCAGTCCTGGACGACTTTGACCTGGAAAGTGTCACGGTGCCATAAGAAGTCGGTCAGGAGAGATTGCACAAAGTTTTGGACAGCAAGGGCCAGGGATGATACGGATGTCCTATCTGAATCGGATTCTGGAGGGTACAACGCATAATGAACTGTATCTTCAGCTATGGAAGGGGGATGATTAAATATTGCCTGCATAACGAGACGGACGTGAATGTGTATGAAGCGTCATGTTCCCACGCCTTTAGATCACTTCATGCCATAAGTCTGGGTCTGCCAGTGTTGCATTGGCAATGGCGACCAGCACCCCATCCAAAGACCGGAATCTACTGGCAGTAATCGGGGATGAAGTATGTCATCATTTCCGAAGCTTGTGCTCTCGCAGACGCCCTTGTATTGTAGGACACCATTACTGGACTTCTCCTCGCCGGGATTGGCCAAGTTACCCAAGACCAGAAGAACTTCTTTGTCGTTGAGTCTAGTACGCAATCTTCTCTGAATGCGGAGGTCAGGCATAAATACGTTTCCCAGAGACGGAAGTTCAAAGAATTGAGGCAACATTCAACGAGTACACCCAGCGTGAGGACATCGCCATCCTTCTCATCAACCAACATGTACGCTTCCTGTTTTATCCGTCGCACGGCGATGATTTCACCGATACAGGTCGCGGAGAGAATTCGACCCGCTGTTGACCGCTACCAACAAGCTTTTCCAGCTTTGCTCGAAATACCATCAAAGGACCACCCCTATGGTACGTGCCATGCTATATTCTTGATGCAATAAATACATGACAGATCGACACCACTTAGACCCTTCCAAGGACTCGGTTCTCAAACGAGTACAGAAGCTGTTTGGTGAATGAAATACATGTGGGACAGTAGCCGCGACAGCTACTTGTGTCATTCCTGCTCTTGCGCTTGCCTATGACCCATCATTTCCCTGGTACTTCGCTCATGGGTGATTCAAGTTGAAGGAACAGCAACTTATATAATAGAAGTATCACAGCTAATACATGCAGAAATGATAGCGATTGTCAGCGGGTGTCCCATCTCACGACGGGTTCATTCTCTCTAACGCCGTCTGCGCGCTCAACAAATACGCGCAAGGGGTTTCGACTTTGCGAGCCTGTAAAAGATGATAAGTATATGCATCCACTTACATTTGAGAATAGAACCTACTTGGGATATCAATAAGGACGTATCGAAAGACAAAGTATCCGTTGGCGTCCTGAAATGTTTAAGCCTGGGATTCCCGAAAATTCCTGCTGTACACCTACCCGCACGAGATCCGCATGGACTTCCCCCTCCTGCCATACTCTGCCGTGCCCAGCATCCAAGGTTCCTTCGTACGGTCCTTTTCGGCCACCGCCTCTCAACGACCCAAAGAGGCCGGTGATGTTTTCCCAGAAACCTTTTCTATCACCTGATTTTATTTCTTGTTTCTGAGGTAACGGTAAGGAGGCCTGTGAGGTTCTTGATTTTGAGGAAACCGGGTCTCCAGAGAGGTATCTGAAGAGATCCGTCGCATAATCAACAGTCTCCCGACTTTGTAGCACTATCCAGTCCCTTGCTTCCTGCCAAGAAATCTCTGACAGAGTTTTTTGCAACCAAGGCGACGCGGAGTCGAAATAGGAAGCGTTTTGGTCTGGCGAGTGGGGATTGGCTTGGACGTAGAAATTGAGCAGCATGTGCTCACGGCCACTCGAATCGAGCACGATCTGTGAGGAAACATGTCGATTTCGGTGTCGGGGACGGAGGACGGAAGGTGGATTGTTATGAAAGATCAACAATCCCGGCAGATATTTTGCAACCTGCAAATGTTCTCTTCAAGGTGTAAGTGAGTCGAGCTGTGGGGTCACACACCCGTGGTGATGATTTGATACGCTCGCATGCCTCATTGTAGAGGACGGTAGGAGAGTTCCTTGAGAAGAGCTCAGACGTTAAGGCGTAGACGAGGACGGTCGTGAGACCAGCGCCGAGCAGGATAACTGTTAGGTTTGTCGTACGAGCTGTCGCACGTATGGCTGAAATAAAGTCAGAGGCTTGAAAAGCTCGTCACGTAGCGGCAAAATCGACTGACTTTTGCCCTTGGGGCTAAGCTCAGACCACTTCTTCGTAGTCCCTTTGTCAAATGACGATGGAGAAAGACCAAGCTGGAAGGGCCCAACAGAGTCTTCCCTCCTAACTCCTCTCTGCTTCTGGTCGAGAGCTTGGGAGAGAAGAGATGACGAGGTCACACCGGGTTGTGCGTATGTTGGCGTATCACGATGGGTGGCATAGCGTCTGGAGCACTTGGCCGCGAAAAAAGCATGGCCTTTGTGTACACAGGTCGGTAGGGCTCGCAGCTCCCTGAAAATAATGCGTGAAGCACAAAAGGACATTCAGGTGCGAGTCTCTTAAGCCCTTCAAGCGCTTCAAGTTAGTACTTCCAGCGCTTCGAACAAGTTGCTCTGTGCAAGATTAGTAACCCTAACCCGTAAGATGCACGAATAAAGTATATATATGGTACCGTCTATCTATGTATGGTAATCTGGGCTAAAATGCGAAAATCTATCTATCAAGCATGCTCATGCAACAGTCCCTCGACGGAGCCTCTTGTAAAGTCCAATGATTAGATCATTTGCGGTAAGTGTGATGATCCTTTCAAATGTGTTTGATCACCGCGAATACACATAACAAGGAGACTCACGTGTGAGGTGCAATTCGCAGGAAATGGGCGGTCGAACCTGCAATACATCCTCTGTTGATTCTTGACAAGTCGCGAAAATGTCTCAAGGTCATTACCTTTATATAGGGCAAGTGGACCCTCGGTTCTTATAGTTTTCCATAGGCAGTCGATGGGACTCTTATAAAGAGTGCCAACAATCTTCCCGTTCGGGAGTTGAGTCGTCGGTTGGTTATACATTCTTGTCAGAGCCTGTTATGGGTCAGTTTGGCACTAGATTCATGAGGTCACGACCGACAGTATCAGCTGGTTGCATCATAACTAACTATCTTTGTTGTTAACGAGCATAAGTCCTGGAAAGGCACCACTCACAACGCATACACCCGAAACAGAGCTACTCGCGAGATATGTCCATATACTGTCAGCTGGAAGAATGTTCCTCGACACCAACTGACTTTTGGTCCAGTTATACGTAGGCAGTTGTACCTTGAGAAATGATTTATTAATGACAGCCCTGGGAACAGCATTGGCTCCCTACCGAAGAACCCAATGACGTTCTGAGCATGGCAGCATCAACTCCTCTTATGAGGCCACGAAAGCGTTCCTGTTGATATATAGTCCTGAGAGCATGCCACAAGTTCTTATAGTGATGTTGCGTTCCCACGGGTAATGCGGGCGAAAATGCCTAGTGTCATACATGTGAGATCTAGGTAACGTCGAGAAACAACAACACTCACCTGCATCCGTGCTTTAATCAAGAACAGGGGGTTTCCAAGAATAGCTTAAAGAAAGGAAATCAATTGTGGCGTACGATCTAGTGTGTCGAAGAGACAACCTCCCACGACACCACTGGCTGCACCAGCAAAGACAGAAGTGACTGGATTTTGTTCCGTTGTACCGAACCCAACAAGTCGATTCGCAGCTTTACGAATCGGTTCGTAGAACCCTGGGACAAGTAGCATAAGGAATAGATATGATCTAGAAACTGCAGCGACCATACCCAGCCGGGATCCATTCAGAAGGATCTGTGGCAAATGAGCGCCCTGAAAAAGCCGAGAGGGTTGTGGTACGTACCTGGTACGCATACTACAGAAATCCTTCTCGTAAATGAGCGAAGAAAATAGACAAACTAACGCACGGCTGGAGAGAGACCTCGCTGAACTCCTCGTATACCTTCGTTCCTCCAAGTCTTAGCGAAGACATCCAACGCATTCTTGTAAACCTTTTCTCCGCCCCCTTTTACGAGTTCACCTTGTAGTTGCAACCTTGTTTTTGCCACCTCGGCAGGATTCGAAAAAGTAACCTAAATCAATGGTCAGGAAGTTGACTGACGATGTAAGATAGCCGGACTGACAGCAACACATGCCGCGACGCCGCCAAGAAGGAAGCTCTCTGCAGTAGAGATATGGCGAGGTTTCGACGAGGTGGCCATAGGACAGGGTATCAAAAAGGAAACGAGAGAGGTCGTGTGTCAGGACCGGTGACCGTAACTCGCGTCGCGTCATGCATACCCTCAACATAACCTCGGTAGTGCTCATCGCTGTCTTGGCCATTTCGATCCCTTTCTTCATTCGCCTCGCATCATCCCCTTTTATCATTCTCCTACTGTCACCCTTTCTCCTTTTTCTCATCCCCGTAGCCTTTCTTCTCCTCATACTACTCTTCGGATACGCTCTCGACACAAGTTTGCCTCAACCTTTTCGCTCTTCCTCGGCCGCTCACCCATTGGCATTCTCTACTCCTGCTGCTTGGCAAGCAGTCCTTATCAGATCACAATGGTCGCACAGGCCCCCCCAAAGTCTCCCTCCTCTGTACCCTGAATCCCCCATGATCTCCGCTGCAATCAACGAGATACTTATCTTGGTTGTGCGTGAGTTTGTGCTTTCATGGTACATGGATATATCATCTTCACCATCGTTCCCCACTGCGGTCTCCGTCATGCTTCATAGCGCCCTAGGCAGGTTGCTTTCCAGACTGTCCTCAGCCGACGCTTCGAGTATCCTCGTAAGACGTTTGCTACCCAAGATCACCATGCATGTGGAACAGTTTCGAGAGTCGGAAATTGCTTTGCGTGGGGCGGGGTTGGAACGCCGGTTGACTGAATCTGAAGAGTTAGACACGCTTTTGGCCAGTCGGTACGCTAGCAAAGGAGGCAGACTTCACCCTGCCATCAACAATCTTTCTTCAAGTTTTACCAAGCAAGCGGAAGAGAACCACCTCAAGTCGCTTCTAGATCGCGTTCTACCATTTATCCTACCCGAGAATGAAGCCCGCAACAGAGTACTATGTGTCATCGTGCGCGAGATTGCAGCATGTTCGGTCTTGTATCCTCTCATGGATATGCTTACCGATCCCGACTATTGGAATTGTACGATCGATCAACTGGTGAGCGTGAATCACTAGAGTACCATACATCTGCTAATCGTCACAAGGCGGGGGCTGCTCTCCGCCAACGGTAAGAATATTACTCTAAGGCCTTCGTCTTTGCCCTCATTTCCTTAGGCACCTTATTTCGAAAGTACGAAACGTCCTGGAGGCACAGCTTCCTCACGCTAAACCGGGACTGAAAGCTCCAAGAACTGCTGGCTCAGTTGCTGAGGCAATCACGCTCCGCACGGACCAACGTCAATTCGACTCTTTTCTCCGGAGTATCGATCATATGTCCTCCCTCCTAGATGTTCGCCGTTTGAAAAGCGACATTATGGGTGAGATCAGGAGGACGAGAGCTCTGTTGGGTATGTTTCCTGGTGGGATTGCACGAATGGCCTTCTAACAGTCCCTCTCGAAGCCGCCCACCAGAAAGACGACTGGATAGATGGGACGAGAACGGAGGATGTAGTGGCTTTCTTGGATAGGCTTTACACGGCCAAGCGCAAGGCGGAACAGCGCATCACCACTTTAGGAGGTTATGACGAGAGCGTAGGCGTCGTAATAGAATTCCAACGCCCAGCTAACGAAACACCCAGAAACAGCCCACGCGGCCTGATACAACATCCGCTTCTCACCTCACCTTAAGGGACATCCTTGGCAACCCGAGTTCCCTTTCGTACTTTATGGAGTTCATGGATCGACGGAACCGTTCGCTTCTGGTACAATTTTGGCTGACTGTGGAGAGCTTCAAGAATCCACTGGAATCAATTGAATCCGACGACTCCGAAGATGGCGACCCAAGTCCCCCGCCACAAATATCCACCGCCAAAGAAGATATTTCGATGATTTATGAACTTTACTTTTCTGGTACTCCTCTCAATCCCTCCCTTTCCACAATATCTTCCAAACACATCTCGGCCATCCGCGACTTCGCCAGTGAGACTTCACCTGCCCCCAATATGGAGCGCAGGGCCCGCAGGAGCGTCATGCTCGCTCAACGGCAAGTCGAACAAGCCACGGAACAAGACTTCGAAGATTTCGAAAGATCGGAGCTATGGTTCCGGGTGGTGGAGGACATTGGTGCTAGCCGAGCCACTAATCGTGATGATGGACAGTCTCGAATTGCCTTCTCAACCAGCGATGAAAACTTCTCGAATCCTAAGTCGGCTAGGGCTCCTACTCGTCCCCTGTCTCCGATCCACCGGCCCGACCAGACTACCCCCACATCCCAGAATCCCATATCTGTAACCCCTACCTCCCCTTCCAGTCTCGATGTCCTCATGTCGTCCTTCTCCGGCTCAGAGTCTGCCGACTCGCGCGCCCCGTTATTCGATGACCCCAGCGATTCAGGAAAAGCCAGTCGAGAGAGGGAGTCTACGATAGAAGCGATCCAGGCTGCCCTTTCGGACATTATCGCCCTTGACAATCAACAAATGAATAAACCTCGCGCATTCCCTTCCTCGTCAAGCATCTCCTTGTCACAGAGTTATCTCGGCGTCCAGCGAGTTCCAAGCCCTGAGGACGAAGTCATCGGAAGCGCAGAGGAAGATGAGAACGGAGGCGAGGAAAGTAACGATCCCACGCAAGAGTCTTTTCACCTCCCCGGCCCGGGTGATCTTCAACTTCCACTGGAGATCACCCTCCTCGAGGAAAAGATATCTGCATTGCAAGCTCAGGATGCCATGTTGGACTCACTCATCAAGAAGGCGGAGCTCACGGGTGATATCCAAGAACTGAGGCTCTTGCAGAAGTCCAGATCTTCGCTCAATCGGGAATTGCGAGAACTGAGTTTTCAGAAGACGCAGTTTGAGCAGCAGGAGGTGGCCAATCGCCTCATTCCAGATCGCACAAAGGTATCCATTGTGAATTCAGTCGTGGGGGAAGAGAACGGGAAGTCCGTCGTGCGCTATCTTGTTGAAGTGCAACAACTCTCGCAGGATGGTGGGGTAGGCACGGGATGGGTTGTCGCACGGCGATACAACGAATTCCTTGATATGCACAACAAACTACGGGAACGTTATGTTGCGGTCAGAAATCTCGAGTTTCCGGGAAAGCGTTTGGTCACAGCGCTATCTTCAACCTTTGTCGATCTGCGCCGTGCTGCGTTGGAGCGGTACATGCAGGTATGTCAGATCATCTCGCAACGGCATTTGTCTCATTGCAATTAGAATCTGGTTATGGTTCCCACTGTATGTGAAAGCAGTGAACTCCGGGCATTTTTATCAAGGAACTCGCCCTTCATGGTATCTGAGCCCAAGGTGTCGGAACCAAAGTCCACAGCAGGGTTCCCTGGCACTGGTTTGGTCCGCCATGTATACCATTCCGTCGCAGGTAGTATCGACGACATGTTTTTCGGACCGTCTATGCTGGATGTGATGATCCAACGACTCACTCGTCAAGCCGCCGAACTTGCTGGTATCAGAGGAAGTTCGGTCACCGACGAAGATGTGGTCACCCAAGCTTTCCGTGTGTCAGGAAAGACATCGCCAGATGACACTCTTCTTCAATTCACGGGTGATTTGAAGCCACTGGAGGGAGAGAGTAGCTCATCTAGCTTTTCCTCGCCTATTTGTGACCTTATCCTCGCCGTTTTCGAACTCAACAAGAAAAATAATTGGCTGCGCCGGCAGGCCATCATCATAATTATGCAGCAAGTGTTGGGAGGTACAGTCGAAAGGTTGGTGTCCTCACGCCTATGATCGTCAAGCCGGTTTACGAGGGCTTGAATAGGAAAGTTCGTGACACCGTCAGCCACTCTCTCGACGAGATGAATATCATAAATTCCATCGGGATGTTTCGGGATTCTATGTGGTCAGGAGGGCAGCTCAGGCCCCCTCCTGCCCCGCGATCGGCTGAGGAAAAGGTAAAGGCCAGGGATAATGCAAATCGTATGTTATCTGCCTTGATACCAGGTATGTGGTTTATAATGCACCACTTTAAACTCTCATTTCGGGAAAGATCTCGCCGCCAATATGATCGGCCGCTCAAACGCACGCAGAGGGGCGCGACGTATATTTGCTGTGCTACAGAACAGGAGACTAAACCAACACCTGGCATATACCATTCTGGACGAGGTGAGGACCTTTCTCGTAAGGCGGCTTGCTATTACTCAGTAGCACTTTGCTATTGCTTCAGTTGATTGCGGCGTTATTCCCGGAGGCATTTGCATGACGATAATTTACTCTGCACCACCTGCTGTTGGTACCTCATTATAATTTTCAGCACTTTATAGTTCAGGAACCAGGGAGCTTAATCATGGAATCTCATCAAATGACTTGAAAAGGCCGATGAATATTGCTGTTCGATTGGACAATATGACTAGCCATCCGCAAAAACGTCTACATGATGAACATATATTCTCAACAGCCTATACAGTTGAATCCTCGAACTGCTCTTGAGAGGACTCGGCGGTTTGCTTTGCAGCCTTTGAACGCCGATGGACTACCACCGGTTCTGCCGAGGGGTCATCATAACTGTGGTGGTTGCGGTTCGAGGTGAATAACTAAAGTGAGCGACGTTCACCATGGACGGAACATACATTTTGATGGCGTGCAGCAAGTAACCCCCACCACCCGAAGTTGTCATCATAGGGTGGGTGCGACCGGGAAGCACCTAAGGATGCGATAAGCAGACGTAAGAGTACGATAAGAATTGTGGTACCTGATATCGACGGAGCCAGCTCTCTGAGATGCTTGGGGCCAGATATTGGGGATTGGTCCGTAGAGTGGTTTGGAGATCAGACAGAACCTCCACAAATCTGGGTTAGTAATCCCGAGAGGCCATATACCGCACACAAACCTGTAGGTGAGGACTGTAGATAACCACTGATGCGGAACCCCCCAGGTAGGGAAATAACTTTCCTAGAATCGAAAGGGGATCATACGCGCTTGCAACGAATAGCCTGGATTCTTAGTTAGTAGCATGGACGCGCTCACCACGGATAGTGTTCACCCTTCAAATTCTCCAGAAAAAAGGTCTTCTCGAATACTGAATAACGCGTCCGACGTCGTTTTACGCTTCAAAAGTCGTGTTTTATGTTTTTCCGAACCACATGATCCTGATGCCGGCTCGGCGGAGAGTACGACTGTCTTCGATTCAGGTACTTACGACTTCACGTGTATGAAGGAACCCACGCGGCGTATACACCTCATCTGCTGTTGCCCAGTTGAGGGATGATAAGACAGCAGTCAGCTCTTTTGGGAGGTTCATCTGTGTCATGACAGGATACGCGGGTGGCGAGTCCACATCGCATATCGTTATTAGTCGCCCATTACCTGAATTACAAGTTTTATGGGAACCGGGATAAGCGGTGTACGAATTAGAAACTGACCGCCCAAACGCTCCAGTAGAGCGGAGACCACCACCCCGGACGCTTCGTCTACCGCGATGTAGCGACCTCCTGGTCGGACGTTTCCAAGGTTCAACATTTGTGAGAGTGTGTCGACGCGCATGCCAAGTATGCGCGTCTGGTCTTTCGTGAACCAGTATTCGCAGACGTTGAAAAGCGTGGGTTGGACGGTAGTGAAAGATTTAGAATACCTTTATCTGCAAACTAAGAAGAAGGAACTTTATGAATCGCCCCCGCTTACTTTGCCACCTTTCTTTTTTTATATTTATCTTTGCTGTATTCGGTCTTTAGCGAATAATTTGCGTGCATCTCTATCTGTCTCTTGACGATTTCCTGCAACGCATCAGCTCTATCGGGTAAAATGCAGGAGTCAGAATGCGAATAGTCACGGTGGCATGAACCCCCGACTGCTTCAGGGTTTCAATTTCGACACCAGTCAAGGGTTGGACGAACTGTCCATCATTGATGAGCTCGTTTGTGGCATCAGTATCCTCTGCATTCACATCATTGAAAGGCCCCTGGGTGCAAAAATACTCTCTTACCAAGCTCGTCAACGGCAGGTGGGGGGATTACACTGATCGTCTTATTGACAATCTCATATGTCAGCCCGTACGGCTGGCCTACAAGTGCATCTGCCAGAAAAGAACCAAATTTTCCTAAATTGATCGTTCTGTCCAGGGTCAAATTATCTTGTGATGGTAACGGTTCTGAGTGCGACGCACGAATCGGCCTCTAACTTGCTGCTCTTTATGTCTCCAGTAGGTAGTCGCAGAAGAATTGTATCCCCAGCATGGATAAACCCATCCGCATTGTCGTGTGGTCTATGTGATGCCGGTTTGGAGGAGTTTTGAATCGCAGCGAAGAGCGTATCATCTCCCGACATGATTCTGAATTTTACAATACCTCTCGAGTCCAACTCGCAAGCGTCGCTGTGGACCGTTCGGTTATCCGGGCCGGCGCATGAACACAACCTCTCGACCTCTCCGCAACTTGAATCCGCCACGCGCCGTCCATGGCCGTCATCGATCAACTCGAAACTACGGACGCTACGCCCCCTTCTCTTCCCAACAGCTCTTCGAACTCCTTTCCGGATGAACTTTCATATTTAATCACATCATTCGTCCCCACCAATGATCATCAGTTGCGTTCCAAGGCCTTCCTAGTTCTCGCCTCGTATTGTCAAGGTGTCCGAACATTAATGGGGCATGCGCGAGAAGGCACACAAGATACAGGAACGCAGGCTCTGAGCCGGATTCTTTTCCCGATAATTCAGGCTCATATGGCGGAGGCCCAAGAAACGGATGTACTAGCTGGCCTTTCCTTCTTCACGGCGCTCTTTCAAGTAGATTGGCAGGTCGCCTCTGATATCTTTCAACGAGAGGAGGTCCTCGTGTCCATCACTGACATCTTGGACCTTTATACGTCCGAAGCTGTGGCGAGAGAGGTTGCGCGACTTCTCTCACAGGCGTGCGGACATAAACTCTGCCGTTCCTCCCTCACTGCAGAGATCAACCAGTGGCTAGAGGCTGCAGTGCGCCAGAAAAAGGACATTCCCTTGCGCGCAGCCTCAGCAGTGGCAGTCACAAAGTTGTCTCGCGGCGCGGGCTCAGACGCATTGGTCGAGTCGGCGGAGTCTCATAAACGCAGTGCAGACCAGGATCTAGTCGAACTTATGAAGGGAATCCTTCTGGAAGGAGGAGGTCAAGACTCCTCTCTGGATGCCGTCGAGGGCTTAGCTTACATGAGCGTCGAGCCTTCTGTCAAGGAAAGCCTCTCAAAGGATTCACCCTTCTTGAGGAAACTGTTTTCTTTCATTCCTGCAAGGCGAGGGACGTCGGGCACACCTTCGGACTTGCCAAGCCATTCACTCATATACGGGATACTCAACATCATCTATCATCTTAGTGTTTACCGACCGCCGCTCACACCAGATCAGGAACAAATGATGAGGCTCCGACGAATGACCAAACCCGGAAATACAAGCTCACGCGATCCTGAGGAAAATCCTGAGGATACCCTGGAGGATGAGCGGCACGTTGGTGAACGAGGAAGGAGTTTGGTGAAGAATGGGGCTCTCAACGTTCTAGCAACTGCTATACGAATGGCCGACAGCGAGGGCGTCCGGCTAACCGTAGGACGGATCCTTCTGAATCTCAGCGTAGACAAGGAGAACAGGGGAAAGATACTTCAGAGTGGTGGAGCAAAGACGCTGGCGGAGATCATACGGAAATCATTCTCGTCGACAAAGGCATCACCCGCTGGACAGTCGGAGGTTGACGTTTCAATATTGGAACCCATCCAAGCTCTGGCAAAGCTAGCTATAACATCCGCGCCTAACCAAGTATTCGGCCCCGACCCTGGCTCCCTTTATGATGCCATTCGACCCTTTGCTATATTGCTCACGCACTCAGCATCGAGCCTTCTGCAGCGATTTGAGGCGATCTTGGCTTCGACGAATTTATCGTCGCAGAGTGTTGAAGCCGCTAGTCGCGTGGCGCAAGCGGACGGACTGTTGACAAAGATCGAATTTCTGATGCTGGAGGACCATGTGCTCATCAGAAGGGCAGCCACTGAACTTACTTGCAATTTGGTAGCTGGTTCAGATACTGTCTTCAAGAAATATTCGGACGGTAATCCTGCAAAGTCGAGACTTCATATCCTAATAGCCCTTTCGGACGTCGAAGATCTGCCCACTCGCTTAGCGGCTTCCGGTGCTCTCGCAAGTTTAACTTCATCACGCGATGCTTGTCGGTCTCTATACGAATTAGAGCGCGAGCATCGTAGGGTACTTCCTATCCTCACTACACTCATTAACCCTTCGCCTGGACCCGACGAACCTCACGGCAGAACTGGCCCAGATCCTGGTCAGGTGCATCGGGGAGTTGTGTGCATCCGCAACTTCTTTATCAACCTCGATCCAACCCTCGGGAAAGGACTGAAGGAGGAGACCGAATTAACTGACATGATCAATGGATTGATCACCGTCATGAAGGGCAATACGGAGAAAGCAGAGATATTACGACCTACTGTCGAGACGTTGAAGTGTCTTATGGATCTCGGCATACGTATTCCCGGCGTGTAGTCGTGCAATATTCAGTCCCTCACCATAAAGTGGTTGAAGGTATGTGTATGGTTGCATTATCATGTTGGCCAAAGCTAACAACTTGGTCCAGAACATCTAATCGATTTACTCCCCTATCTTCTCTTTTCTTTGACGATCGGTCACACTCCCTCATAAATGTCGCCTTATTTCCCAACGTTCCCGAAGTCGAAAGGAGTTGCTACTCTCAAGACTTCCGACGACGAACAGTGTCTCGAGCATTTCTCCGTTCAACCTGATCATCCGTTTTTCATCTGTATCCCCTCTTCCAACCCAGGCAATCGCGCATGTTTCAAAGTTCTTACAAACATGAGCCCTGCGCATGAAGCCGCTGTGGAGTGGTTCGTCGTCGCCACCTGTTTTGCTCGGACATTATGAAAGAGATCCTGAAGAAGCCTTTTTCTATACGTCGCGGAACCCGTCAGTGTATGTGCCTCAGTCCACCAAGTATTGCGTCGATTTGGCTCGCGTATGTAACTTATCAAGAAATCACACCACACCCATCCTTCACACTATCTTCCGTTGATGAGCTCCCTAACAAGGGTGAGTGCTCGTTTATTTCCTTTTCATTCTTTTAGAAATGCGTGTGCCAGGTCTCTCCGAGTCTTTGATTTATCTTGGCCGAATGGAAGAGGTATAAACGAATTAAGTGAACAAAGGCGCAGAAGAGCACTGCGTAATCGATGAAGCATTTCGCAATAGAGGAGAAGGTTTAGCATCGTGTCACAGAAACTCTCCGAAGCAAATTCATAGGCAGAGACGTACGTATCATCTTGTGAAAGTGACATGTTCGACCATAGGTACATAGAAACGCGTCGTCGCTATTGACCCCAGGTGCCCTGGCCTGGCTGGAAGCAGACTTTCCCACGCGAGGAGCATACAGTGTACAGCCCCGCAGCTGAATGTGCCGCGCCTGGGACCATTATCACCAAAGGAGGCCCGGCTGTTGTGAGGCATTTGCCCGAGTCCTCGTGGGTGCTCAGCCACCCGCAGCCGCAGCCGCCGTCCAAACTTCCGACCGACTGTGGCCACATCACAACTTGAAATCGGGCAAGAGAGACTCCCGCCGTCGCATGCACCGAGTGTGTTTGATGACTACCCATTCGATGCGCTCAAGCGACGCGTCACGTCGCGCCCGGCTAATCTACGAAGACAGGCTTTCATGACTATCTCTGTCATATGGGCAGAGCGTTGTTCACTTGGCAGGGACGCACAGGATGGTGAGCCAACTGAACGGCCGCGATAACGTTCGAGGTCTCCTTGTGTGACTTCCGCGAGAGCGCCAAGTTGAACTGGCAAGAGCTCAAGCTCGGAGTATAGTTATCATACGATTCGAAGTTGTATTCTATCTACCCCAGGATTAGAATGCTGTGCACCGCAGTAATGCTGTTCCCTGAGTCGTGTGCCAAATTTGGACGGAACCACCGGAATTGTCTGTGAATATAATTACCTTAATTACCTCGCAACACTATACTGTATCTCTATATCACACAACTCCCTCTGCCTATATCGGACTACAATGGTTCGTCTCCTCTTCTCGAGGCATCAAACATATTGATGGTTTTCCTTCAGGCGCCGTCCAAAAAGGCTGGCAAGAAGGGGTCGGCAGCTCCGAAGAAGGCAGGTCCTACCAAAGTTGCCAAGGTCGTTTCCCCCTCCTTGTCCCAATCCTTGTCAGCTGATTTTAGTTCAGGCTGACTGGAAGGAAGGCTTTAAGAAGAAGCAGGTTGGGGTCTCAGATATGACCCTGCTGACAACCATTAGCAACGACAGCATCAACGATAATTTGCAGAAGCGATGGACGAGCGGTGAGATCTACACGTACATCGGTGCGGTATTGATATCGGTCAACCCTTTTCGAGGTGAGAGTCTTCCTCATCCCCTCAAAGTCCATGCCTATTCATGGTATCAGACCTGGGAATATATACCGAGGACGTCCTGCGCCGATATCAAGGCAAGAACAGACTAGAAGTCCCTCCACATGTCTTCGGTATTGCGGAATCTGCATTTTACAATATGAATGCATACAAAGAGAACCAATGTGTCATTATCTCTGGAGAATCCGGAGCGGGCAAGACCGAAGCTGCCAAACGTATCATGCAGTACATTGCGGCCGTATCTGGTGGACAGGACAGCAGCATCCAACAAATAAAGGAAATGGTCCTAGCCACGAACCCTCTGTTAGAGAGCTTTGGGTGTGCAAAGACACTCCGTAACAACAACTCAAGCCGACATGTGAGCAAATCCCGTTATCATGAAACAAGGCACTCATAGCTTTCAGGGAAAATACTTAGAGATTATGTTCAATGAACATGCAGAGCCTATTGGCGCTCAGATCACCAATTACTTGTTGGAGAAGGCCCGCGTGGTTGGGCAAGTTCAAAACGAACGTAACTTCCATGTATTCTATCAGTTCACGAAAGCTGCATCGGCCGAACAGAGGGGTACGATACTTCTCCACGCTTTCATATCACTTGATTCGACTCATACATTTGTATAGAGGCATTTGGCCTGCAAGGACCAGAAGCGTATGCCTACACTAGCGTTAGTAATTGTCTGGAGGTTGAGGGTATAGACGATACCAAAGACTTTGCTGATACCTTGGTGCGCCCCGTCTGTAATTTACAATCTGCGCTAGTTAATCCCTGTTCAGAGAGCCATGAATGTCATTGGCCTCAGTGCGCAGGAACAAAGTGAAATCTTCCGCATGCTTTCAATTATTCTCTGGCTTGGGAACGTGCAATACAACGAGATGGATGATGGGAACGCAGCTATATCCGACCTTGGAGTCCCGGACTTCATTGCATATCTCATGGACGTTGATAGTACTCAAGTTCAAAAGGTACTCACCACAAAAGTTGTCGAAACTCAGAGAGGCGGGCGGCGCGGTTCGGTCTATGACGTACCCTTGAATCCAGCACAAGCTAGTTCAGGGAGAGATGCCCTAGCAAAGGCTATTTACAACAACTTGTTCGAGTGGATTGTCTCGCGTATCAATATCTCCATGAAACCTCGTGGGGCAACGAGCCAATTGATCGGAATTCTGGTGGGTCGGTCATTTTTTATCTGAGGTTCATCTCTAGATGCCCTACAGGATATCTTCGGATTTGAAATTTTCGAGGTGATATCCATAACTTTAACTTGGACCCTGATGTATTACTAAATCGTCATCTTAGGAAAACTCTTTTGAACAGCTCTGCATAAACTACGTCAACGAAAAGTTACAGCAGATTTTCATCGAGTTGACTCTCAAGACCGAGCAGGAGGAATATGTTCGTGAGCAGATTAAGTGGACCGAGATTAAATATTTCAACAACAAGATCGTCTGCGATCTCATCGAGGAACGTCGGCCCCCCGGAATCTTCGCTGCTCTGAACGATGCCACAGCAACCGCGCATGCAGATCCTATGGCAGCTGATAACAGCTTCATACAGCGAACTGCGGCTCTTTCTACAAACCCGCACTTCGAGGCTCGCGGGTCTCAGTTCCTGGTCAAACATTATGCCGGTGATGTCATGTACCAGGTCGCGGGAATGACGGATAAGAACAAGGACGCTCTGATTAAGGACCTGCTGGATCTTATTTCTATGAGTAGCAATGCATTTCTACAAGCATTGTTCCCTGAACGTCCAGATCCCAATAGCAAGAAACGTCCGCCAACTGCAGGCGACAGGATAAAGGCGAGTGCAACTCGTTATGCTGGCAACATTGCCCTTACAATCAGCGTCGGAGTCAGGTATCTGCCGGAGCTCTGGTCGACAATCTTATGCGTGCTCGACCGTCTTACATCCGTACTATCAAACCGAACCAGAATCGGAGTGCAACAGAATTTGACTCAAAGGCGGTTCTCCACCAAATCAAGTACCTTGGCCTGCAAGAAAATATCCGCGTGCGTCGTGCAGGTTTCGCGTATCGCAACACCTTTGAAAAAATGGTGGAGCGGTTCTATCTTCTATCACCCAACACATCGTACGCCGGAGAATATACATGGACGGGTGACGCTCGCAGTGGATGCGAGAGAATTCTCATTGACACTGGAATTGCCAAGGAGGAGTGGCAGATGGGTGTCACAAAGGCTTTCATCAAAAACCCAGAAACAGTGAGTATAGTTTTCTGGCTAGCAACGACTCCTTCATTCGTTTCCAGCTTTTCGCGTTAGAAACCATGAGAGACCGGTACTGGCATAACATGGCGATCAGAATCCAGAGGGCGTGGCGTAATTACCTACGGTACAGAAATGAGTGCGCCAGGCGTATTCAGCGATTCTGGAAGAACAACAAGGAGTCTCTCGAGTATGCCCAGAAGCGGGACTACGGCCATCAAATCCTTGCAGACAGGAAAGAGCGTAGACGTTTCAGTTTGCTTAGCTATCGCCGGTTTATGGGGGATTATCTCGACCTGAATGGTGACAGTGCGCTTGGTGGTGAACTGAAGTCCGCGTGTGGCATTGGAGGTGCGTTATGTCTTCCAATACAGTGACACGGGTGGCTGAATCATCCTTAGCCGAGAATGTCGCATTTAGTTCCCGGATACAACTGTTAGTATCAAAGTTCGGACGATCCAGTAAACTCAGCCCCCGCTATCTGGTTCTCGTATGTCGATGCATTTATCTCGGACTTGATATTTTTCTGACTTGGAAAAGACGGGAAAAGCTGTTTATATCGTTGTCAATGCCCAAATAAAGGACGGAACTACGCAGATAGCTCTCGAACGCAAGGTTCCTCTCATAACAATCAAGAGCATTGCGATGTCTAACCTTCGAGACGACTGGATAGTAAGTGCAAAGATTGAGTTGTATCAGCCCGTGTTCACCCACGACCCACTGTTCAGGCTCTGAATACCAATGCTATCTCAGAGGAAGGCGACCCTGTGCTTAGTTGTTATTTCAAGACCGAGTTAACCGCGACCCTTCTTCAATTAACATCAGCCGGTATCAATCTTGTTGTCGGCCCTATGTATGTTTTCCTTCGTATCCCCGTCAGTTTCTATACCGACAGTCGGGCAGGGTGGATTACGCCAAGAAGAAAGAGAAGCGAGCTCAAATCAAATTCGTGAAGGATGAAACAATTCCGAGGGATGACCAGTACAAGAGTCACGCAGTACATGTCCCCTCTGGTGAACCTCCGAATAGTCGGTCCAGGCCACGAGCTAAACGGAAGGCTGGCGTCGTCCGCCCCATTACCCAAGGAAAACTACTGAAGAATAGTAGCCGTTCCAAGGTCTGTTGTATTGTGACCACCCAATATGTCATACTCACATGTAGTCACTTTCAGCCCACAGCCACCCGGCCGAAACCCACAACGCAGCAGTTACCAGGCAGATCTCGTCCGTCTACGGTGGCGAAACCTGCAGCCTCGAGGGCGGGCTCGGCCGTCTCACGTGCCCCCCCCCCTCCACCAGGTCGCGATCGTCTCCCGCCGTCGTTGCCCGAAGAACCAGATATTCCAATGTACCGCGCTAAATATCCTTTCGAGGGACAAGCCGGCGAGTTATCTTTGTCGAAGGATGACCTAGTCGAGCTCGTCGAGAAGGATGAAAACGGGTGGTGGCTTGTGAAGAAAGGCTCTTTGGAGGGGTGGACGCCGAACAATTACCTCGAGCTAGAGCCTCCGAAGCCGAAAGCAGCTCCTGCGCTTCCACCGGCACCCCCGCCTGCTGCGCGACGGCCTCCCGCTCCTCCTGCCGCTCCTACCGCCCCCGTCGTAGCTCCGAAACCCAACGCGCCACGGACGACGCAGACTAGGGTTCAGGTACAATCTCTTACCGCAAATGCCTCTGCCAAGCCCGTATCCGTGTTTCCTGGGATGATACCGTCCAACGGCACTGCCGCGCCGTGGAAGAGGACACTGGATGGATCCGCAGGGACGACGCCGGTGGCGTCGCGACCGACGAGCGCGGTGGGGGCGAAGCCGCCGCCTCCAGCTCCTCCAGTCGGGAAGAAGCCGGCACCGCCTCCGCCCGTGGCCTCCAAGCCCGCGGCTCCGAAGCTACCTGGCAGGCCACCCGTTCCGACGGCCACAAGACCCCCGCCTGCGCCGACTGCGCCGCGACCGGCTGCCGTCAAGCCCAGTGGTTCCGCTCCAGGCCAAATGGATCTGGCAGCTGCTGTAAGGTTCTTTTCTGCAGCTTCTATTACTCAAAGCTGACTTGACTCCATCAGCTTGCGAGGCGTGCCCAGAAGATAGCAGAGAATGAATAATCGAAAGTGGGTTTTCCCTGAGGGGGTTGGATCCGATTCGGCTCTATTGTTCCTGTAGACTTACAGATGACCATGACGAGAAGTGGAGATCAGTGTACAGTGAGCGTGGTATTAGATGCATTAATGGAATGGACGTGGGCGCAATGTAACAAGTGTGTCAAAGCATGGAATCGTAAGTGCATGGTATCATCTGATTAAGATTAAGTAAAACGACAACTCTAGGAGAAGGTAACGGTGATGGGTGGCAAGTTTCCAGCGCTGTGTTCGTCGCCATTTATCACTGCTGCACTCTGGTCATCATTCCTTCTAGGGCCCTTCTCTCTGTCTCCCGAAACGACAGCTTGGGAGGGCGTCGGTGTGTCCCGTTGCGGGTGGTTTTCGTCGTCTGTTTTTGTTTCGGTCGGTGCAGAATGAACAGAAAATAGGTCATCCCTCGTGTCGCCACGCCACGAGCGTACTTCCTCTGCAGAGAGAACTTTCACACCACTGCCCTGCTTTGCGAAGTCCCGGGGCTCGGTGCGGAGAGCACTACGACCCGTGTCCAAGAGACCGTCAAGAAGACCTCGAATGCGTCTGTACGTCTCATCGTGCTCGTCGTTGTCATCGTGCTCGTCGTTATCTTCGTGCTCTTCTTCAATGTCGTCATCTGCCATGTCATCTGGGCCCAGTGATGACTTGATGGCACGAAACGTCCGAGGGGGAAGCATTAGACGTGACTCTCGCAACTTGCGCCGTAACTCTCTAATTTCTGTGGATTGCTTGTGCTTAGTAGCTTCAAGAGTGGCATTGATGGAAAGAAGGGATCTATTCGTGATTTCCAAGTCCTCGATCTGTGATACCGATGACTTGTGAGTGGCGCATATACATCCATATAGGAGGATAAATCGTTACCTTGCGATTCGTCTTGGCAGTGTGTCGATCAGGACCCCCAAGCTGATCAGTAGATGTTGTGGGACTACCCAGTGAATAACGCGGCGAGTTCGGGTCACATGGATCATCGAACACATCAAAAGTCGCGGTGGAACCGGGCACAGGACCTCCTCGTTCTAAAGTAGTCCAGGTCGTACCGTGGACGTGGGAGTTTGGAGTAGACGCGGTACTACCGCTGGCAGATGAGTCTTGAGTATTTCTAGAGGACTGCGAGGAGAATGACAATGTGGAGGTGGGCGGTGATTGGGGTGGTAAAGGTATGGCCGCCGGATCAACCTTTGAGGAAAAACGAAATGGAACCCCGATGTCGAGGTCACGGCTGGTTGAAGGAGAGTGTGAATGAATGCGTGTCGAAGATGTGTGAGGCGTAATGCGTGGTGAGTATCGGTGAGGGTTCGCAGTGGATGTTGGCGTCGTGATGGGATGGATGGCGATAGGAATGCTAAAGACCGTCGGCGAGGGTGGCCCGGAACCCAAACTGCGGACATCTGTTATTGTAGGCGCTCCTGGTCGACTTTCTGCGGGACGTATCGTAGCAAGAGGGGGGGACGAGGGGTGTAACGAGCTCGCCGGGGTAGGTGACGTACCAAATCCGTTAGACTTTGCCACATTGGAGACCCTGGCCTTCACGCGTACCGTTGGATTCGGGGATGGGTTATCTGCCGAAGAGAGGCGGGGGGATGACGGTGTTGAAGGAGTAGGATGAAACGAGCCATTATTCTGCCGTGCTCTTATGGAAGATGCCTCGAGTGTCGAAGTCAAGGAACGCTGCCTAGACAACTCGTGAGACACAAGGGAAGCCTTTGGTCTCAAAACTTGAACGTCAACAGCGGACCGGGTGGACGAAAGCTTTCTTGAGTGGCCGTGTGGCGGTTTGGATGGCGATGGCGGTCGCGTAGCGGACTTGACGGTGGAGTGTCCCGCGGTTGATGACGAGACTGACCGCCCGATGACGATGGCGGCACTGCTGCTAACCTTGGCCTTTGGCCGGAAAGTGGGCTCGGCTAGCATGGATGAAGGCGGCGGAGGGGGCTTGGGCCTTGACGGAGAATGAGGCCGTGAGGGAGGTCGTGACTGGACAGTAATCACATTGCTCAAATTCACTTTAGCTGTCACCTTGGCGGGGTGTGAGTTGCACGATGGGAATACGGCGCTTTGAGTGTGAGAAATCACCTTTACTTTGTCCATAATCCATAGAAGTTCGACGTTGAGAGAGCAGAATGAGGGACGAGCGAGAACACATGCTTATGCTTAGATTCCTTTTCTAGCCAAAACATTTTGTACCACATTCTCAATCAACCTTTGCCATTCCGTCGACCCGCTCCCCTGACCACTCAGCGTAGCCGTCACATTCTTCTCCACGTACTTCCCGACCATGTCTACTTCTATGTTCACCTTGGACCCCACACCTTTCTTACCGAGAGTGATCCTCTCTTGGGTGTGCTGAATGAGCATGATGCCAAACATTCGCTTGTCGTCGTCCACTTCAGTCAGAGTGAGAGAAGTCCCATCGATGGCGACATAACCCTTCGGGATCAGATACGGTAGCAGGGATGGTCGCGCGGGTGTTGCCTCGTTCAGCTGGAAAAGTAACCGCAAGGAGTCGCCGTCAGGTGTTTTGGAAATCAGCATTGCTGTATCGTCAACGTGACCCTGTCCCGCGGGTAAGGCGTGAGCGCCATGCAGGGACGCGTGAGGCATCAACCAACCTGTACGAAATGCCCTCCGAACCGGACATGGGGGCCCATGGCACGCTCCAAGTTGACCAGGTCGCCGACCTTCCGCTCTCCTGATAGTCATGAGTAAGAAGATTGCGATCGATGGTTTCCTCACAACGCATACCCAAGTCTGTCCTCTCCAACGTCTCGTTGGCAAGCCAGACCTCGAACCAGCCGCCCTTTTGCTGAGCGTCAAACCTGGTAACGGTGAGGCAGGCTCCGTTCACCGCGATCGAATCGCCAACGTGGCAATCGCCAAGGATTGGGGCTGCATCCGAGATGGTCAATGTGCACCCCCCGCCATCGAGTCTTATATCAGAAACGGTTCCCAAATGTTCAATCTGAGAACAAACAAATCAATAGGGAGATATAGCCGACGCATTATGGGCCGTACGAGGCCTGTGAACATCGTGTGAGAAATTTGTAGATGATAAAGGGAAGCGTCCGTTCCGTTCCGTTCGACTCTTTGCTGACTTTGCATGTCCCACCATAAAACTCGGGAGGCTGAGGCCGTAAGGAAACGGGCAATCTGGGAATCCTATGCTGGTATGCACTACCTTATTGCTGAATTCCAAAGTTATTCACATCCTGTCCTAGTCCTTCCTCCCAAAATCCGTCTCAATGTTTCTCTTGCGCTCTGCGCTGTGGCCATAGCTGGCATCTTCATATCCGACCGTCTTGAGCAAGCCATACCTCCTTCCCAGAAATCCACACCAAACCCTCCTAAGCAGCTTTGACCGAGTCTTGGGAGCCGAGACAACCGCACATCGGAAGCATGTTCTATCCATCATCGATCATCCGTCTTGTGACACGGGAAATAACAAGCAGAGAATATGTAGACTCGCAGAAGACACACTTCCTTCGTTCACCCCTACTACGTAGCAAGGCCATCATACGCGTCTTCCAAGGCCGTAGACTTTTGTGTGTCCGATCGACTGAGAGGAGAACGAAATTTGTATGTTGTCGCTTCGTTTTCGGCGCCACTTGGCGAGAATCGCTCCAGACGGCGCCTGGAGGGTCGACGAGGCCCGTCCTGCGTGCCAAGCACCTGACCATTGTCGTTGAGTGTCGCCACGGGTGGGAATGCTAACCAGTCGAGCGATGAGTTCTGGTCTGGTCTCTGATCAACGTCAACTCTCCACGGTTGCGCGTGGTTCTGCGTCCGCAGTACTGGTGGTGACCCAAACGATGGATACGCCGGCAAGTTATCGTCCTTGACCTTGAACTCCCAGGTCCCGCGCTCCCAATCTGGAACAAGCTCTTCCCTCTGCCGTCTCCTGCGGCGACCACAGAGATCGCACAAAAAGCCCCACCACTGGTCGAAGAATACGACGATGAGTACCATCGTGCCAACTGCGCTGATAGCAATGACCGCGATTCCGATCATACGCCAGTCGACTGTCTTTCCCAGCTCTAAATCGGCGGGCGGGCCCAAAGGGTACGATGTCGACGTAGCGGTATTCTGACTAGCGCTGGTGGAGACAACGCTAGTATGCGTGGTACTACTTGTTGGAGTAGGCGTTGGCGCCAGTAAGGTTGGGGACTGGGATGACGTCAGATTTGGATACGATGAAATCCCAGTTGTGGTCGTAGCAAGTTGCGCGGCATGCGTCGTGAGTTGAGGGAACGCAGTAATAGTGTGCTCGATACGAGATAGTGTGGAGACCTGCTCCGTACGATGTGTGACCTGGGTTGGAACCGGGACTGGCTCATCGAGTTTAGGAACTTCTGGGTCCAACTGTAGGAGATCTCCAAGGTCTCCTTGAGGCAGGGCTCGCACCGCCGAATTGAGGAGCAAAGTTGCAAGACTGGAGATCCCCCACAACATAGGGCTACTCGGAGATGCAGGTGAGGGCTTCTGCTTGTGGGTGGCGGTGTCTACACTGACCCAGGCTGGGCGACTCGATAACGTCGGGCGCGTCTCAATATGTCACGTGCGGTCATCCTCACATCACGTGAGTATCACGTGTTCGCCTTACGCAAAGTGATGTAGTGGACGGCTATTATTCGTCATCTATAGTATGTGCAAGGTGTCTATAGTTATTGTCGTTGTCGATAATTTAAGAAAAATGGCAGCCCAGCATTCCCCATCGCGGATTTTCAGACTAGGGAGAACCCGAAATAGGTAGAAACGCTCCACCTGTACCATGGTGTAATATGGAGGAAGACAGCTGTGCCGAATCATGAATGGATATGCCGAGACCGAGAGTCAACGTGTCTTGTAGCAAATTCGGATGTGCACTCCGAGTCTTAAGTTTTCTCGTAGCAGTTTCGCGGAGCTCAGATTCAGTGTTAGACAAAGGCGTCGCGTCAGCGACCGGACAAGGAGATGGCGGCATAGGAGGTTCCATCTTCGTGGCTGTCAGCTTCGCCACGACGCCCTTCTTGACAACGTGCACGACGCGGATCTTTTTCGCTTGGGCAGGCTGAAGCAGAGCCGGTGAGCAGGTGAAACTAAGAGGGGTCAGAGTCTTCTCGCCCGGAATGATTCTTCCGGCTTCTGTCCTCCTGTCCGCAACGAGATAATCGAACCTCCATGTAAGAACTGCAGGTCCAGCAGTGGACAAAACGCGAGAAGATTGGACTGGCTCGGTACCCTGAACAGTGTATGGACCATTGGCTTTGAGAATAAGATATGCCTGCCTGGAGAGATAATCGCTAGACCTATCGCCATTGACCATGAGGCGTCGGAGAACAGGTGGTGTATCAAGCGCCGAGTGATGAAATGCAAAGGACTTGCGCTGCAAGGGCATAAAGTCGGCGCTCGCAGAGACGAGATGTGCGCCATGAGAAATAATATCGCTTTCCGTCGTGGTCGGCCGGGAGTAGCCAGCAAATCTGAAAACGGGCTTGGTCATCCGAAAGCCCTCCTGATCGATCATAACCTCCAGGGTCGTCGACTGTAGCCAAGAAAGCGCTATAGGAAGAAGAGGGAATCGCACAGAGCTGATACTTGCTTTCTCCGAGACGATGTGGTTTACATCACGGGTAGTGAATGACAGATTCGAGCGAGAGGACGATCCGGAATCGGTGGTTGATGTAGAGCCTTTGCGCTTGTGCCCAGATGGTCCTCGACATTCTGAACCAGTTCCTAGACTACAAGAGGAAGAGTTAGGAGGCGTTGCTTGAGGACCAGATGACTGGCTACAAGACGTAGGCGACTTCTTTGCCGCCGAATGATGAACTGGATATTTGCAAACTATGCGGCCTGGTTTCTCGGGGCTAGATTCTGGGGTGCTTTGAGGCAAGAGCACGGCCCGGGTTAGGCTCTCCATTGCGCGGGTTTCTTCATGAGGTTTAGTACACGATGAGGTTGCCAGTCCTTGCTTATGCTTAGGAGGCTTATGATAAATAGACCGGACCGCTCTGTTATTGTCCGTGATGGATCCTGCCTTATATTCTCGACCGAATAGGTCCATGGGGCTAGATTCATCTCTTTCCTCGTCAGAACATGTGCCGTTGGTCAAATTGGGAAAGTCTCCAATCCCTTCATGCAAAATCAGGGGTATGCTTCCGACCTGCCCGCAAGCGGTAAGATCATCGAGACTCGGCCAAGACGGCGGCGGGGAAAGCGTGTCAAGGGATCTGAGCACAGACCATGTACTAGAACGTCGACCCAAGGGCGGCGGGATAATAGACATGTTGGTCGAGTAGAAAGACGTCTGTAGTAGATCCTAGTCGTAGCGGCACTGTGGTGGTAAACGGTAATGGTAAACTTGAAAATGCCCGTGGCTGCTGATCCCGGTGGGAGTCGGACCGGACGGTAGGCAAGCCGCACTGCACGGCTCCGCGTGAAGCCTCGTCACTGCCTCGACTAGCCCTAGCCCATGGATGAGACAGTTGAAAGGGGTCCCGAAAACAAAAACATAACATAAGAACTAAGAACCTTGTGTCCTTGTTGAAAGGGAATCATCGGGCCATCGGATCTCATAAAGTACAATGGGTTAGTAGAACGTTACATAAGCAGCCTGTGGAACGCCGAAGGGTAGATGTTGGACCCACCGGGATATATGGCTTGCGCTCAAGTAGATATTCCCATACTCTACTCCTTGTCATGTCCCGCTTGGATACTATTCTAAATCCCCAAGATAATGATACCCCTGCGCTGAGGTTTGACTACGTCTACTATGCCGAGGTTTTGACTAAACGTTCTTTTAACATTGTTTCGCAGGGTCGAGCCCGTGTCTTCTCCTCGATTAAGCCCCTCTTCACCGACCTCCAGAACCTCAAAAGTTTCGCATAATTATCAAGAGAGCGAGGAGCATGCTGCCCATCCTACTTGTCCGAATACCCTTCGCTGCTTGCCCGACACTGATGGGCGGCCCCAACATACCCTTCCCGTCATCCTGAGATGCGCGATATTAGGGAGCAAAATGAAGCGCCTCACAATTCGAGATATCTACGCCGCTATGGAAGAGAAGTATCCGTATTACCGAACAGCGGGTTCCACTTGGAAGGTCAGTTTCCCCTCTTATCTCATCAGTGATATTAAAAAACAAACAAATGATTCTCCTCATCGCTCAGCAATCAGTCAGACATCATTTATCACTCAATAGATTATTCGAGCGACAGCCGCGACCAGTGACCGACCCTGGCTTTGGGTCATACTGGACTGTTAATCTTCAGGCGCCACCTGGCACCAAACGCCCTCGCAAGCGCGGGCGCCCGCAGCGGGAAGCAAATGGCGACCCGGAATTGGTTCCTGTGAAGAAACGCGGTCGTCCACGCAAAGTGCCGGAGACGGAGAACCGTCGCCAAGCAGAACTTCCGCACATAGCTTCTCTCCCGGTTCCCAGCGTGGACCACGTGAGCGCGCTCCTCAGCGTTTCTAGTGCGCGATCCGGTAATTGTCGTCCGTACGAAGATGAAGACGACGATCCCGCCGTTCGTTCTGAACCTGGTGCGCCTTGGGGTGTAGAAGACGATTTCGAGAGCGAGGAGGATGCAGATGGGTTGCCGCCGCGACCGACTACACCCGCATATGATAGGGCGGTTACCGTTCACCATACGCCAAGTCCAATTCGAGGGACACTCCGACAACTGCAAGATGACTACATTTCCGACGCGTCTCCGGAAAATATTATTGACCACCTCAAGGTTCAAATGGGGAAGCTTCGACGACACGCATCAGATGCTCGGTCAGAGGCCGCAAGTCTGTCGCAACAACTGTCGGAGTCTCAGGCTGAGGCCGCGAGGGCCAGAAGTGCCTTGGGGGTTGCGGAGGAGATGCTAGCAGCCGAGGTTCGGAAGAGGAAAGAGGCAGAACGGGTCGCAGATGAAGAGGCGCGGATGAGAAAAATGGTCGAAGAGGAACTTCGGACTCTACAATGATAGATTTCAGGGCTTGTGGATTGGAATTGTATGGGAGGGTCGTTCATGCACGTTCATGGCCGGCTTGTAGTACTTACGCTCATGGTTACATTTATCTATTTCCATCACGTGGCCGTCTCAAATTTCCATGAACTTGAACAACCAGCGACAAAAGGTCAAGACAGCGTAAGTTTTCGATACTCTTTCGTGGATTTATTTCATTCCTCGTTATCAGCTTCAAAAAAGCGCGTACGATCGCGCCCCTTTACACGGGTGGCCCCGTTGCAATCACTCAAAATGGCCTCTGGCTGGTAACTTGCGTTGGGGAGCAAGCCCTCCTCACTGATCTCCAAAGTGGCGCAGAAATTTGCCGTTTTTCCGGGGTATCGTACCACCCGTGAATGCTCAACGTTCTACCTTCCTGATACCTTCATAGGACACAGAGTCAATCACTGCCCTATGCACCACACCGTCGGGCAAGCATCTAATGGTCTTTACGGCCTCTATGGCTCTTCGTATATACGAGCTACCGACTACCGCCACACTGATTCCGAACCCGGTTACACCTATTCGCGTCGTCTCTCGTGCGCACGACGCACCGGTGTACGTTTGTAAGACGGACCCCACCTCCACCTATCTCGCGTCAGGAGCTTCCGATGGGACGGTCAAGGTTTGGGACATCATGCGTGGATTCCCAACCCATGTCCTCCGCGGCCACGGGGGTGTCGTCTCTGCGATAGCCTGGAGCTACCCTCGCGTGCAGGACTTCGAGTCCCGCAAAATGCGACTTTTCACGGCCAGCGTCGACACGCGCATCCGGGTGTGGGACCTCACCAAGAGCGCCGAACAGTCGCGCGCTGGGAAGCAAGTCAAACCGGAGGCCGTGTTGGAGGGACATGTCAGTGTTCCGAGGGGCCTCGACGTTAGCGAGGATGGGCGGTGGCTCGTTAGCGGGGGCCGCGACCAGGTGGCCCTTGTCTGGGATATGAACGAGAGGCAACACAAGAAGAGCGGGAAAGGGAAAGAAAAGGAGGCCTGGCCCGCCTTGGCGAACACGATCACTGCTCTGGAACGTGTGGAGGCCGTGGGCATTTTGGGCGAAGAAGTCGACATTGGCGAGTCGAGTTCGCGACGAAAACACATTCGCTTTTTCACTGCTGGAGAGAAGGGTGTAATACGGATCTGGGACGGAAAAACGGGACAAGTACTTCGCGCGTTTGGAGCAGAGCAAGAAGCAAATCCGGAGGATCAAGAAGAACAACGGCAAATACTGGATGCATTGTGAGTCGCTCAACCGCTTCATGGTATTCTCGCTAATTTTCAGCGTCACAGTTTCGTCCCGTCAACATCGTCCATTGTGTCTGTTCACGCTGACCAGAATATCTTATCTTACTCGCTCCCCGATGGTGCACTGTGCCAACAGCTCATTGGCTTCAACGACGAGATCATTGATGCAGTGTTGTTGAGTCCCCCGGAGTCCCCCGACCAAGTTGCACTCGCAACAAACTCCTCCCTCATACGCATATATTCAATCAAGTCCTTCGACGCGCGGCTACTTGCCGGGCATCGCGATACTGTCCTGAGCCTGGCTGCCAATTTATCGGGGAGAATGCTCGCGAGTGGCGCAAAAGATAACTCTGCCCGTCTATGGGCACCACAAAATTCCGAGTTGACCTGGGCTTGTGTGGCGACATGCGAAGGGCACGCGGAGAGCGTTGGTGCAGTTGTGTTCGAACGCGATGACGTGCCTCGCTTCCTATTCACAGGGAGCCAAGATCGCACAATCAAAGTCTGGGATCTCAGCAGTGTGCCAGCGGAGGTGGGTGCTACGTCGGTACCGGTACGATGCAAGAGTGTCAGTACCACGCGCGCACACGAAAAGGATATCAATGCTCTCGACTCGTCGCCCGGAGGAGCGCTACTCGTGTCAGGTTCCCAGGACAAGACAGCAAAGGTTTGGGCAGTCGACCGCTCTAAAGGCATGCTCAAGCTACTCGGTACCTGCAAAGGACATAAACGAGGAGTGTGGAGCGTGCGGTTTGCGCGCGGCACGCGGACGCTAGCGACAGGCAGCGGTGACCGCACGGTACGGTTATGGAGACTGGACGACTTTTCGTGCTTGAAAGTGTTCGAGGGTCATGCGAACTCTGTACTGAGGGTAGACTGGCTGGGCGGAGATACGGAGGGACATGGACGGGTTGTCAGCGCGGCAGCAGATGGCCTCGTGAAGGTGTGGGACTCCCGGACGGATGAGTGCGTCGCCACTCTTGATGGACATGAGGACAAGGCAAGTGAACCGCGGTCTTTTTTTGTCACGTACTGATCTTTGCAATGACAAAAGGTCTGGGCCTTAACAGTGAGCCGAGACAATCGAACAATTATCTCTGGAGCCGCGGACTCTGTGGTCACGTTCTGGGAGGACTGCACTGAAGAGCAGGAAGCCGCAAGAGAGTCCGCACGCGCGGTGCTCGTTCTCAAGTATGTACCAGGCGTCTCTACCTTTGTCTCCTGTGTCGTTTACCCAGCGACGGATTATAGGGAACAAGATTTCCTTAATTATGTCGCTCTGCAAGATTACCGAAGGGCGATCGAAGTAGCGTTGTCTTTAGGACATCCAGGTCGCCTTCTTCAACTTTTCAAGGAGCTGAAGGGGGACTCAGGCGTGACGGGCAGCGCCGATGTTGATCGAGTCTTGCAAGAGCTGGCATCAACAGATCTTGTGCGGTTACTTCTCTACGTCCGCGACTGGAACACGCGCGCTTCGAGCACCGCCATTGCGCAGCGTGTGCTACATGCCATTATGAAGCTTCGCTCAGCAGAAGACATCGCGAATGCGTTCTCCAGTACTGGCGATGAACAGAGTGGTCTGCACGAGCTCGTAGAGGGCCTCATTCCCTACACGGAGCGTCATCTCGTGCGGATGGAACGGCTGGTCCAGGAGAGTTACGTGGTGGACTATGTGCTTAGAGAGATGGATGACGGCTTGGCCGAGGATGATAACGAGGTTATGGATGTTGATCCCGTACAGGATTCGCAGGTGCTCGTCGATGTACATGCATAAACTACTACCGATTTGACGCTGAGCACGGTATATATGAACTGTGATAGATTACTATATTCTAAAGTGCGACCCACCTCTCGAGGGCGTACATGTTAATATACAAACGAAGGATTGTAAAATAGGGACATGAGTATTATGAGTAGTGTAATGGAGAGAAATGAACAAAATAGTATCATGCTACTAACCCGAAGAGAGAAGAAGGACGGTAAATAAGGGTCAGGCTTTGCGAAGGCGAGCAACGGCTATACTACATCCTTCGACTGCATTGAAAATAAGAACAAGCTCTCCTTCTTGGGCGTTGTCCCTGGTGAGTAATCCTCTGTCGTCGATCACCACCCGACCTTGTTCGAGAAGCCAGCGACGCGTTACGCCAGGGAGACAGCCAGTAGACTCGTGGGGAGTTATCCATTGGCCACGGCGAAAGAAAGCGACGTTGCGCACGGGCGTCTCTGTTATCATCCCCCTTGTGTTCCACAAGAGAACATCGGCGGGACCTCCGAGTTCTGGGAGACCGAAACGAGCGCGCGCTGCCGCGTAATGAGTGCGGTGGGTAGTCTTGGTAGCGGTGAATGGAGAAGATGGGGTGGCAACCCTATCGACGAAGATATTGATCGGGTCGCCAAGGGATTGAGGGAGGCGATCAGTCGCGGGGGATATTGAACACGCGAGCATCGGGTCAGCGGTCAGGGGAGATGTGGGCGCAACGGTGGTTGTGATAGTGCCGGCGCGATGGAGTACGAGCCGGAGCTTGTGAGGAGGGTGTCAAGGAGATTTGGTAGATGTAAATGAACGTGGTCTGACCTTGAGAGGACCACCTTTGGCTGGCCCGTCGTATGCTTGGATGGCACGCTGACACGTGGACTGAAATAGGCCCCATGTGAGGGATGCGACGGCATCTTGCCAGCCGTGGAGGGCGGCAGCGGCTCTGAGACGGTCGAAGTGATAAGGGAGGAGCATGAAGGGGGACGGCTGGCCATTGTTTGCGGCGGAATTCCAGGGCAAGTTGAGACAGAGCGAGTCATGTCGGACGGTCGAGATGAGCTGATACACGACGGACATGACTAGCGGAGCGGACCCGGCCAAACTGCGGCGCAGTGTTTACCCAATTGATTATTTAATCACAACCCATCTCTCTTCCACTCCGTCCACCATGTTCACCGTAAAGGCCACCTATCGTTCAGAAATTCGCAAATTTACTTTCCCAAACCCTTCTTTCCCGACTTTCAGTCAGATCAACGACCAGGTCACCTCCTCTTCCCACTCTCTTTTCTTTATTGTCCTAACCGACTTTTCCAGCTTTGCCGCGTCTTGCCTATCAGCACATCCTATTATCTCGCTCGTCTCCTTTTTGTCCAGTCTCAAAGCGCTCCTTTTGCTCGCATACTCATTGGTATGGAGGCCCATTCAGAAGAAGAATACGAACAACACGTTCGTCCTTTCCGTGGCCGCGAGTGGCCAGGTGGTCTCCTTCGTTTCACCGTATACGACGAAGAATCACCCCGCGAGATTCCATCCGACGTCTCTACTCAACAGGATGACCAAGACATCCTGATGGGGGATTCATACAGTCTCGACGGGGATCACAGGCGCCCGCGCAGACATGGACATCATGAACATCGCCATATCCATGGCCATCACCATGGCCATCACCGTGGTCACCACCGCCGGGGCGACCTTCCTCCGTGGGCTTGTCCTCATCCTTCGTTTATAGCCCCACCCCCACCTCCATTGCCACCGCTACCTCCTCCACCGCCGCCTCCCCCACCGCCGTTTTTCTCTCCTTTCTTCCACGTACCTTCCCCGCCTGCGCCGCCCTCTCGCCATGGAAGCCCCTTTATTGTGCCACCTCTGCCGGTTTTGTCCCCTCATATTGCGCATCCGGCACCTCCGCTTCCTAGTCTGCCGCCCATTCAACCTCTGTCACAGGATTACACCCGGCAACAGTCGCCGCCTTCCACAGTAAATGGCGCAGAAACTCCCGTACAGAAGCTATTCCGTCGTCGGGGTTTGCGGTCCGTCGCCTCTGCCCCATTGTTAGGCCCCTCTCTCCCCGTTCCGCCGCCGCCGCCGCCCCCACGTCCGGTCTCACTGTATGGAGAAATACAAACTGCTGATTCTCCTGTTGTGATGCGTCCGAATAGACGCGCGGCCACGGTTAGCGATGAAGTTGATGAGTTCGAGATGCAAGCACTGGCGGAACGAGTAGATGACAAAGGGAAGCAGCGCGATACCTGCTGCGATGTTGAGCGCGGCAAACAGGAGATTTCGGACATCATCCGCACCTTCAAGACCGACATCGACCGCGTTCTTTCCCAATCCCTATATATGGAACCCGCGGAGGTGTGGGGTTTCTCCTCTACGGAGAGACAGCCTAGTTCCACCACCCCTCTGTCGCCGTCTAATTCAGATCGTACTGTGGCAACAAATCAGAACCAGCCACCAGAGCTAACTCGTGCTGCGGAGGCCCCTTCGGATGCCGAGCCCGTGATCCATGCTAATGTCCTTTGCGATAATTGTCAGGAGGTTATCATTGGAGTTAGGCACAAATGCCTTGATTGCGCAGGTTTGGCATCACCGCTCTCGTCGCTGCATCGGAATTCACTGACAGTTTATGGTAGATTTCGATCTTTGCTCTTCGTGTCTCGCCACTCAGCCACAGAATATTGGCTTGCATTCAAGATCGCATTCCCTATTTGCTATTGAAGAGCCAGGAGGAGTATGGGTGCACACAGTCTTCACAGGAGACGGTACTCAAGACGTACCTGAGCCACCGCCAGCGAACAGAGGACCCGCGGAACCTCCGAAAACTACCCCAGAATCTCAGGAGGAATCCACCACCCCTACTGCTGAAGTGGCACTTCCAGCCCACCATGCCTCTTGTGACCTTTGCGATTCTACTATCAAGGGCGACCGCTATGTGAGCATCATTCATACGGTATCTTTAGAAAGTTGCACTCACGCCGCCCACAGAAATGTTTCGACTGCCCAGATTTCGATACGTGCGCGTCATGCTACGCGATCGTACCCATTCAGCACCCTCATCACAGTTTTGCCCGTCTGCGTGATCCGCAGGACCTGAAATATCCTCCATTTTCTCCGCCCATACATGGTGCTAGCTGTAATGAGTGTGGCAAACCGATCTTTGGCGCTCGCTACAAGTGCATGCATCCGGCTTGCAGTGACTTCGACCTCTGTGCCAGCTGTGAAGCGCTGCCGATTCCTGTCCATCCGATAAATCATGCAATGCTGAAAATTCGTGAACCTGGTGCCTACATCCCCGTAGTCAAGCGTTATGGAAGCCAGCGTGTCCCAACTCTAGTTGCGAGTGCACATGGCACACACAAGGTTCATGATGACGACATCGCACAGAACACAGAAGAGCGGGCACACATCGGTACGAATGTGGACGTGGTAGCTATGCCTGGTCAATATGCCCCCGTCGAATCCGATGCATTGCCGACTCCAATCCCATCAAACGCACACCTTTCCAGAGCGTCCCCAAAGCCTACAGTGGAGCTCGTGGACGTTTCGTATCCCGGGTTTGAAAATGATATGTACGAAGAGTTTATTGAGAAGCCAGTTCCATTTGCATTTGGTGTCCCTGTCGTCATCCGCGATAATGCCGATCCTTCACAGCCAGGACACCACGTTTCTTCTGCCGCTCCGCTACTCCCTGTGCCCTCACCGCCACCCGCTTTAGCCACCGATTTCATCCGTGCTGTTCCATCCTTGCACCAGAATAGCCAGTACACTCAAGACTTGATCACCGGACTGCATGGGTCTGACACACATTTCGCACCTTGGTGGGGACAGAGTGCATGGGTTCCGCCGACCCCTCCAGCCCCGCTTCCCGTGCCCCTTCGCACTCCTTCCACTCCACGGCGTTCACGGAGTCCTGAACTCCTAGTTCATTTCGAAGAGCAACACGACACGGTTCAGGCCTCTGCAAATACGCTGGCTCCAACGACAACTTTACGCTCCGAGTCCGACAGTGGACGCATCCCTGATTCTCTTCCTCATGTGCCACCAATGGACTTCAATGAACTGTTTGACCTCACCTCCCAGTTCCGTCACTTGCTCGAGCTCCCGCCTGTGGTCACCCCGCCTTCAATGCCTGCTATACCCGAAGTGAAGCCTACTGGGAGCAGAGCTGAGTCTACCGCGGTGGACGAGGTGAGCGCATCCATGGAGCTAGCGTCGACACAAGTCGATGATGTAGAGACTCCACTGTCCCTTGTGGCTCTTCTGTCTAAACCGGAAAACGCACCTCGACCTGGAGCGTTGGACACAATCAGCCCGGGCCGTTTATTATCTCGGTTATTAGATAGCTCTTCCACCGGTTCCCTTTCTTCTCCCGTTGATAAGAACAACAAGGTCGACGAAGATATGCCATTGCGAGCCTCGTTTGTCGCGGATAACAACATCCCAGATGGCCAGATTTTCCCTCCCGGTGCCGAGTTTGTCAAGTCGTGGCGCATGCGCAATGATGGGCCTGGATCATGGCCCGCTGATACAGAGCTTGTATTCGTCGCTGGTGATAAGCTCGTGATCGACAAGTCCGAGCGCTTCAAGGTTGGCGGTGTCCCGCCTGGCGAAGAAGTGGACGTGTGGACTGGAGAGATGAAGGCCCCCGATGTCCCAGGCAAATATATCACTTACTGGAGACTCTGTGATGACAAGGGAAGACGTTTTGGACATAGCATCTGGATCGAGTGAGTTGCCTCCTATTTTTATTATTCTCACACAGCCTCTCAGCTAGTCTTATTAGCATCTGCGTCACTGAGCCAGCAAAGGCACCCACGCCAGAGGAGGGTGATGGGTCGCTCGCATCATCGTCTGTCGTGATGCCACACTCCGCACCGTCGAACCCGACTGCGCCTCTTCCTTCGCATGACGAATCAACGACAGCCCCAATCTTATCAGATGCGTCATCTATGTCGTTGATCGACGTCCTGTCCGAAGATGAAGACGACGATAGCGAGGTTTACGAAGACAGCCGTTCGCATTTCGGTTCAACACCGGGAAATGGCCAGGTCCTATCCCCTGACGTCGAATATGTCGTTCTCTCCGATGGCTCGGATGAGCTCTGAGTGCTAATTCATCCGTCGTGACGGTTTTGTCGGACATTGTCACCCCTGCTGAGTTATTCCATGACCGCCGACTCTCTTTCCTTGCTCTGGAACGCTGTTTTGTGTACTATATCGTTCTCTTTGCCTCGTGTCGATGTCACACATCGTTTCTAGCATTTCCCCATTTCCCCTCTCCTTTCTTCCTTGGCACACAACACTAGGTGCTTCTCGTCCTTATTGCGTGAAGAATGTGCGGTGCGTTGGTACAGGTCAAATATCAATTGCTGAAATACAGCCTATTTACCAAGTTTGTCTCAAAATATACAAATGTTAGCCATCGTTAGCCGGAAATGAATCCCCGTAGTCGATAGTGAAGGCGAAGGTGTGCCAGTCATCGCGGCAAGAAAACATGATGGAATCCACAGAATAAAAAGGTGCTATGTGTGATGAAAGGTTGGCGATCTTTTACGACCCTTTGGTTTGGTCGGTGATGCTGATGCTGAGAGCGTCGTGCCGCTAGGCTTGTAGGTGAGCGTTACGTTTGCTGGGCCTGTGCTTTCCCACTGTTGACAGAGCGATGAAATATCTGGATGGCTTGCACTCGATCGGATCGAAGGGGAAGGTATGGGAGCGGACGAAAGCGTGGAAATGCGCAGGAGTCGAGAATTCAGAGTGCCAGGATGGCTGCGTAAGGACGGTGAATGTTGTGTCCGCTTCAGCGATGGGACGTGATGGGAATGCTCAAAGCCGTGACAGCTCTTCACGCGTCTCGACTTTAGGGGCGACGCCCTGCGTGAAGAAGGCTCTTCCTCCTCCGTTTCGTCATCGCTAGCGCGAACATCTAGCGACGTGGACGCCGACGTCGGCCACGAATGATCCATCTCGATATGTATCGCCAACGAGTCCTCCGCGCTCACGTACGAGCTTTCGGAATCCTCGTCCGTCATTTCAGTGCTGTCGTGTTCGGAGTCACCTTGGCCCTTGCTGACCGATGATGGCCCTTTGTCCTGCCCGTCGCCGCGTACCATGTGGGCCCGCTCATTGTCGATTTCGTTCGCGAGCTCGGCCTCAGTGTGGACATCAAGCGGGCGGGGTTCTTGGGGTTGAGCAGTAGCGAATCCATGTCTCACGAAGGCGCGGCAAGATGAGAAGGCGTGCTGTGACGCTTCGAGGAAAGGAAACGCTTGGAATACATGAATCTGGTGTAGAATGGTAGTTGGTGAGGATATGAACAAGTTTAAAGCATGGAAACTTACCGCGTCTTCGTACAGCTCGTGCATGATCTGCACGCCAGCTAGGGTAGCCTTGTGGGCCAAGAGTGTGACCTCATCGCGGAGCACTTCAGATTCGCCGGCTTGTACAAGCAGAGGCGGTAGACCCGTAAAGTCTCCGAAGAGAGGACTAGCGTAGGGATGGGTGAGATACCGTTCCATGTTTGACCCGAGGTAGCACGCGACTGGATCGAGGTGATCGCCATTAGCAGGGATCGGTACAATGTCAAATGGTGCGTTGCTATCCCAGGAATCGCAACTTCTCGTCAAATCTACGTGTCAGGTCAGCGAATAGAACCTACTTCCAAGAAAAGAAGTGACTCACCGACCCAAGGAGACATGAGGATTGCGCCTGCAGGTAAAGGATAGGCATTATCACGAAGATACATCAGCAATGCGAGGCACAGCCCTCCACCAGCACTATCACCCGCGAAGAGGATGTTGCTGGGAGGGATGTGGAGGTCGTCAAGCACACGGAAGTATGTACTGACGGCATCATGGAGGGGCCCAGGGAAGCGGGTTTCTGGAGCGAGGCGATATGCGACAGCTGTTGGCAGTCAGCAGGGATGAGTACCATATCGGAACCATCGTGCGGAGATAGAGTGCGTACCAAATATGCGGGCATCGGTGAACTTTGATAGTGGTATAGTTATGGACCTGTGCGTGGCAGGACTAAATAAATAATATGCTCCTGAGGTGTCCAAACATCCAAAACGAGTCAGATTGGGTTACGGCACACGGGAGGTCGGGGGGAAGACTGACCGCCGTGGAAGTACAAGATGATTCTCTCGTTGTGCTTACGGGGCGGGATGGAAGGATCGGCGCTCGAGTTTGATTGTGATGCCTTCCACTCGGCCTGTAGACGCTGCCATAGCCGCTTGGTGACGATCCATTCGCCGGACAGTTCACGCGTGCCATCTTCCAGCTCATCGAATTCTGCGAGAATTCCTCGAAGTTCTCGTTTGCGAACTCGGAATGTGACCGGCGTGACGAGCGCATCTGGTGGCAGAGGTACAAGGCCGCCAAGTCCCAGGAACATCCGTATGGTAGCCTAGAAAAGGAATAAGCAACATTGAAAGGGGGAAAAGGAACCAGACGTACGATATCCACGAGGTTCGAGTGACGGCCAGCGTCCCTCATGATACCCGCAAGAATCGTCATTGGGAGACTCCAGGACTTCTTTCGAGGACCCCATATTTGGTGCGACACCACATCAGTGGCGACTTCGGTCGCTAGAACAAACCGAGTATAAATCAGCCAAAAGGGGAAAAGGAACGCGAGGCGTGACAAAAACGCCGGAGGCATATGACCACGTCGCGTGCTGCGCGTGCGTACACGGCGAGTCGACAACAGTGCCGAGACGAGAGATCGGTCTCGTTTTACGATAACTTACCCTTGAGAGCGATCAATCCACCTAGACTGAAGACATCACGTAAGCTCATGACATGTCCCCCCTTTTGCTGAAGGAGAGGATCCACGCGCGAGGATGGGGGTGGTACGCCAGGTGTCTCATAGAAGCGTAGGAGAGAGGCTATGGATGAAGGTCTTCTGAGAGTCGACGTTGTGTCCACTGCCGGATTGACGGTTCTGCCAGCAGAAAAGCGGGAGAGGGGCCAGGGCAGGGAGATATTCATAGCAGAAGGAGCTGGTAGTAGTAGAGTGATGAGTAAGAGAGGAGCGGAGACGGGAGATACAGGTTAAATATTTGGGACTGGGACATGAGCCAGAAGCGGTGACCGCATGCGACGTTTGTGTCGTAGTAACTTCCCCTCTCCGCTTTTAATTATCTAAGTCATTTTTAATATATTTATTATCACATGCCCCCTCGTCCCTACTCCATACAAGTATTCCTTACTAGTAATCCTCTCCACGACTCACAACCTCCTTGACCATTGGGCGTAGTAAGATGGTGTGTTCCTTAAACAGTGCACCTCTTCAGTTGGCGTGCTAAGCTACTTTGATCGTCACTCACAAACTGAGCGGTCATTGACCCACGCGCATCGCACAGAGGCGGATAATTCTGTACGATCCCCTGAGCCACTAGGTGATTGAGCTGTTGCCATAACCGTGAGAGTCAGTCAGACCACCTCGTCTCCCCCGAAACCGTCCTCAAATTTCACTTACCGCTAATAGATATTTACTCTCCCCCACCCGATCTAGGTACCTGCGACAGAAGGGCAACCGCCCAAAATTTTTTGTGATCGTGCGAAGCAACGACTTCGCGGTTTGGAGCCTGTGAAATCTCATCAGGCCCACTGCCGATCGTAGGGTTGGCAGAAGGCGTACTTCACGGGTGCGTGTGAAGCATCGTATATCTTGGCATAGTGCGAAACGTCACCCTGCCGTGCCGATGGTCAACAACCTTTTCATCAGTAGGTCCATCATGCTCTCTCACACTCTCTACCACTCGGCCCCGGCCAGTGGAACCAAATGTCTCGATAGCAAAGTACTCGCCCTCTTCCATTTTGGTCTGATCGTCGTTCTTCACTAACATCACCGACTTCTTACCGTGGATTTTGTAAAGATCGATCGAATGTCCGCTGAGATTTTCAATAGCCTTGACTAACACGATGTGAGCAGCGCCACGCATCCTCATAAAAAGAAGGGCACAGACCAGGATAGACTTTGCCCTCAACCTCGACTTCATACGATTCCATGGTCTCTTGTATCGCGCCTGCAATTTCCCCCAGCCGCGCGTCGATTCCAGCTTCCTATCATATCACAACGGACTGAAGTGAGCGCGATTGAATCGCCAGCAGCTAGAGTGAGATAAATACCTGAATGCCAGTGTTAGTTGCCGCCCTGACTGCCTCCAGCAAATTGTCATACGTCGGCTCGAAGGTGAGAGTGAAGGCGGAATCAAGAATCCGACCTCGGACGTGAACACCAATGTCCACTTTCAGAACGTCCTCTTTCTGCAAAACTAACGGGTGCCGTCAGAAGGTTTTACACATCCATAGGTGGGTCAACGCATCTACCGATTGTGTCGCCGGCATTTGGGGTGTAATGGGCTGCACAGTTGTTCAAACTGAGACCAGTGGGGAAACCAATTCCTGCCTCGAGCCCATTCTCCTCTACCAGAGCACGCACGCTGTCTTCGATGCCATTCGCGATCTCTGTCATCGCCATCCCAGGGCGTATGAACTTGCGTGCATGTTTTCGAACAAGCCGATGTACTTCGGCACCACGCCGGATATTTTCGTATGTGAGATTTGGGTCCTCCATGGCCGATTTCTCCAGATAGCGCTTCTCCTCCGAGGTTGTACGCCACGCATTACTAACGCAGGTCTGAGCTTTAGATCACGCTGAAATTTTTGACAAGTTACCTACTCGTTCTTATACTCCTGTATTTCGCCGACAGGATATTTACCATCTGGATACACTTTCGAGAGTCCAGTCCGCGGGGGGTCTCCTTGCTCAACTTTTTTCTTTTTCTTTGGTTTCTTCTTCTTCTTTTTCTTCTTCGCTTCACCTGAGTCAAACGCCATGTCATCAGGGGTGGTAGAGCACTGATAACATGGGACTGACCATCAGCGGCGGCTATCTCCGGTGCTCCTTCTTCGTCGCTATCATCCACGTCGTTGTCATTATCATCAATAGACACCGACTGAGGCTTTTGTTCTTCTGTGACTGGGGCAGTAGCCATCGTGAATGACTGAAAGGGATAAGATAGGCAGACTGCGTACACGTACACGTCTCACGTAAACTGCGCTGACGCGTACACACACGACCCACAGCCGACTTGCTCCTTCCAGTCAAAGTCATGCCGCGCTCTCGTTCGCGCGACTCGCAACATCGCTCAGAATCGCCAAGCAGGCACCTTCCTGGAGGTGCCGAACCCATAACAGAGTCCGACTACTTCCTCAAAAGTCCCGAGTTTCGTGTTTGGCTCAAAGAAGAGAAGCACAAGGTAGTTTAAGAATCGTCGAATGATGATCTGTCCATTCCTAAGTGGCTCCCCTCAGTACTTTGATGAACTATCGGGCGATAGAGCGCGGAGGTGAGGTCACACGCTGACTGGTCAGGACATCTCTCATGCTCACTACAAAGATACTTTCACAAGTTTGTAAAGGTATTTCCATCATGTCCATTAACTTGAAATCATCGTTCATCCTCCCCCGGCTAGGAGTGGAATCGCGGCAAGTTGGATAGTGAGCCATATCATCCCTTATCCCTTTCTTTTTCGACTCAACCAACCGATCCCCGTTCGTAGAGTCACTGTATGCTGGCGTGGACCCGTCTAAGCAAACGGCTACCTCACAAACGGCATACAAATGGAATTTCGCATCAAAGCGTACAAAAGCGGAGAACGATGCCCTGCAGGCGGCGCGGGCGGAAGTTGGGGCGGCTACTTATGGCTCCGGCGATGGACCATCGACGACGCCCAGGGATGATAGGAGAAAACGTGTTCTGGGTCCCACTCTACCCACACAGGCCGACCGTATCCTGTCTCAGGAAGCCGCGGAGGAGCAAGCCGCGGCAGAGCGGGAATATCAGCGAAAACGCGACAAGGCGGGAGCACGGGAGCGTCTGGAGGACATAATTGGCCCTCGTGAGGTCGGTCGCGAACGAATGCTCGAGAAAAAGCGGGAGCAGCGTGAGGGTGATCGTGCGTTTAGAGAAAAAGGGGACGAGGGGTTGGAAATGGACGAAGGGACGCTTATGGGCGGTGGGGATAGCTTCAAAGCCCGGTGGGTATTCCGTTGCATCGCCCACCTCTTGCGCTTATCAACGGTCGCGAGACAGAATCGCCCGCAGAGATGCTGCGCGCGCGAGGTTCGACCAGAAACGGGAGACCGTACGCGATGAGAGAACGGAGCGCGCAGCAGCCATGCGTGAGAAGGATAAAGCGACGATGGATATGTTCATGCAGATGGCCAAGCAAAAGTATGGGTAGTCACTACAGTTTTGCTGTTAATGCTGCTTGATCCGTCCTTACAATGCAAGATCCGCGTGATAGGGGCTGCTCTTCCGCGATCAACGGCAAAAATCGATTGATGATCGATGATCCACACGATATGAAACCAGGGTCTAAATCTTTTATGATGGCTGTACGAAACGCAATCGCGCAATCGCGTCCAGGTGCCGAGCCCGGGTTCCCCACGTCCCCGCATGCCACTTGCACCACAAAGGGCGCGTCAGTGGAGCGGGTTAATATCGGAAGATATCGGGGTCCTATTTTTTAAATTGGGTATCTTCATTGAAGAGTTATATTTGGCGCAGCAAACCGAAAGACGCGCTCACGGGTTCATTTGTGATAATAGGGAGATGCGTCATTGCGCACCACTGGCACATGGGGCATATCGTCATGAGACCACTCCCCCCCAAATCCATGATCAAGGGTAGAGTTACGAGGCTCTAGTCATGACACAGCGTGGGGCCGTGGGCTACAGGCGCCAGATCTAGTCAAGAGCGGCGGGGGGCGCGGCAACAAGAACATCAAAAGCAGGATAGCAAGTGACGACGCCACGGGTTCCATGGGCGATGTGAAGCATGTGAAGATCGGGTGCTCGGGTGCTAGCGCAGGAAGAGACGCCAGTTAAATACAATAGGATACCTATGATCTTATGCCACCTGTCAAGCTTTGATTAGTCTGCGTTACTACACTAAAAGCGAGCATGCGAACCGCCACAGTAGCCCAGATCACCAATGAAAGGCCCTAAAGGCGTATATGAATGGAACAAGACGAACAACGAGGCGGGAACGACGAAAGATAGCCCGCGCGGGGGGTGACGCCACGTTGGTTCCCGTAAACGGGTAGCTGGGAGAGAATGATGGGGAACAATAGGTAGATTCAGTGTCTCCTGGCGACTTTCGAGACGTTAATGCAGTCCATACCATATGATTTTCGTTGATCCACCAGATGTGATGCCGACGGATTCATAGCCGTCCATAGGTCTACTCCTCTCCCTCCGCGTCTTCGCCACCATCCTCGTCCTCCTCTTTCTTCGTGTTCACCTCTTTCCCGAGCTCCCTATTTCCAACAGCGTCCCTCCAAACTGTGAGCTCATGACCCGTCACGACTTTAACCTCATCAATCGCAGCTCGGAGTGCACTGTAGTTCTCCTTGTAACCACTCGCACTGGGTGCGACTGGCCGCGTAACGGACGCGGATGGCTCTATGTTTTGTTGTGGTGTTCCCTCTGGAAGCACGAGGTTGTAGGTGACGGCAACGACTTGTTGCGACATGGACGTTTTAGAGTGAGATGCACTAGGTTATCTTATCTCGAGCTGGCTAAGTGCACGTGCACAAGATTTCTCGATTCCGGTGATTTGATTGGTCCGTGCCTCCCAGCCGATGCCCACCCATCCCGGTGGGTGATGCGCTCACTCACTTGCCCTCTGACAGCCACCACCAATTTCGTCAAGATGCCTGTGTGCGAGTAATAACGCTTTCTGCCCAAATCTCGGTTCACTTTCTTCACATAGATTCTCCGTTTCGCTCGTTTTCGATAAAAGCTCAAAAGCCACAATTTTTTTAAATTCTCATCCTTACAAGTCGACAGAGGCTTATTTTTTGTCGACTCGGGACATAGAGATACCATAGAGAACCATATAGAAGGAATAGACGAAGGACAATACATGGCGCAACTCCTTAATCCCATCTCCCCCACCGTCAGCCTCCCACCACTCAACCGCCTCTCC